>JACXTT010001447.1_pt1 | contig 39361 bp, 35 predicted proteins | sample 9270951 | NCBI WGS metagenome assembly JACXTT01 (sample SAMN15532306, study PRJNA645909) | rock metagenome | isolation source: weathered quartz diorite | place: Puerto Rico | collected 2017-06-21
TGCGGTCAAATTTTTGGTTGGTTTTTGTCTTAGCGTTTTACGTGGCCTGGATCGTGCTGGCTTTCGGGTTCGGCTACTGGGAGCAGGTCCGCCTGCACTGGCCGATCTCGGTCGTGATGACCTTCGGCTCCGTCGTCGCCGGTTCCACTCCCATGGGCGGAGGCACAGTCGCGTTTCCTTTCCTGGTGCTGGTCTTCGGCCAGCCGCCTGCTCTCGGCCGCAACTTCGGGCTGGTGATCCAGGCGTTGGGCATGACGTCGGCCATGATCTTCATCTACTGCCGCGGGGTGCCGGTTCAATGGGGCATTCTGCGCTGGACGTCGGTGGGCGCCGCGTTCGGCCTGGTGGCGGGCACTTTTCTGGTTGCGCCGTACGTGGCCAGCGCCACGGTGAAGCTGCTGTTTTCCTGCCTGTGGATGAGCTTCGCCATCCTCACGCTGGCCAAGAACCAGGAAATCTGCTCCCTTCCGAACAATCCCAAGCTGCCGGCGTCGGCTTCGCGGAAGGTCGGCCTGATTGTGGGGCTGGCCGGCGGAATCACCACAGCCCTAATCGGCGTGGGCGTGGAGATGATGCTCTATACGTGTCTGGTGCTGCTTTACCGCTGCGACCTCAAGATCGCCGTGCCGACCGCGGTTTCCGCCATGGCCGTGGCCAGCGTCCTGGGAACGGCGTTCCATCTGGGGATGGGCGACATCGAGAGGGAGGTTTTCTACAACTGGATGGCCGCGGGGCCCATCGTAGTTTTCGGCGCGCCGGCCGGCACCTTCCTGGTGAGCGTGATCCCGCGAATCCGCACGCTGTACTTCGTCTCCGTGCTGTGCGTGATCCAGTTTGTCTGGACCCTTTACCAGGTGAACCCGACGCCCGGCCAGTGGGCTTTCGTTGCGGCCGCCATGATCGTAGCCGTGCTGGGATTCTATTCGCTCTACCGGGCGGGCCGCGGGCGGGAGCTCAGTAAACAGGCAATGTTAGCGAGTAGGTGAGGAGCCGGTGATCCGGCTTGTGCGGGAATTGCAGCCGGCCTATCATCCGGATGACGTGTCCGGCAGGGCAATCCTTGCGGACCTGGGCCAGCGTATATTTCGTCGACGCGCCGACGTAGTCGTAGCTCGACCAGACGTCGGAAACGCGCCGGCTGAGATCCACGCAGGTGTCGCTGGTGAACAGTTCCAGCGCGCGGAAAGAGCCGGCATCCGGCATCAGCACAGCAAAGGTTTCGCCCCGCTGCAAACGCCCGTCGCCATTGCCGTGGCCGAGCCGGGCTTCCTCCTTGCGCGTCGCTTCCACGTAAATCGTTTGGGTGCGTCCGTCGGCAACGCGAAAATCCTTCGCCGGGGCAGCGTCGGGAAAGGCGGGCAGGGCGATGCTGAAGCTCGACGCGCCTGCCGACGCGACAATCTTCACCATCTCCCGCGTCTCATCGAATAGCGTGAAGGTTGCGTCCGCCGCCGCCGACGCGCCGGGGGCCAGCGCCGGCACCTTGATCGACGGCGTCTTGAAAGCCACGGTTTTCTGCGGCGACTCCAGCTTCAGCTCCAAGGGCGCAGACCTCTCGGCGCCTTTGTTCAGGAAGCGCAACTGGACCGTCGCGGGCTTGCGCGGCGACACCCAGGGCTCCTGCACTTTGAAGCCGGCCAGCGCCAGCTCCGGTCCAGTTCCGATCCCGATCTCCTGCAAGGCGCCGTCCAACGTAAGCGTCAAACGGCCGTCGGCGTCCGCGGTTTCGGCCGACCGGCGCAGCTTTCCGTCGGCCACTCGCACCACCGTCACCGTCTGATTGCTGCCCGGCGGATAGTGCTTGCCGGTGATCACCGTGAGCTTCACGTCCGGTTCCAGCGCTCCACCCGGCAGCCACTGCCGCACGTAAGAGCGGAAGCCGCGCGTGGAGGCGTTTTCGAGCACTGTGAAGCCCGGCCGCTTGCGGTCCGACAGCACTTCCCATCCCCATACGCCGAAGTTCGGATAGACGTCGGCGTGGCTCCACACTTCAGGCCGCGGCAGCGGGCCGGCGAAGGCCTGCATGTGCCAGTCCATCGTCTCGGAGATGGCCGGCGTGCCGTGGTCGAATTTGTATTCCACGGTTTCGTGGGCCGGCATCAGATCGCGCCACACCGCGTTGAGGCGCGCATGGTAGAAGCGGATAAAATCCTCCGAGCCGGTGATCAGCCGGGTCCGCACGCCGGCGTAATTGAAATACATCTCCTCGTGCCGGTACTCGGCTTCCACATTGCGGTAGCCGGCGTAGAATTCCGAAGAAGGCATGTACGAAGATGCGGCCGAGATCATGTCGGGATACTTGCCGGCCACCCACAGCGACATGAAGCCGCCCATCGAGAGGCCCGAAACGGCGCGGTGCTCGCGGTCGGCGATCGTGCGGTAGTTGGCGTCGATGTATTGGACCAGTTCGGGGAAGTACAGCGGAAACTGGCGGCTGGTTTCCACCGGGCTGATGTTGTAGGGCCGCTTGTAGGCTTCTTCCGGTTGGCGCGGATTGTAGCCGTCCCACTTGACGATGATCAGGTCGTGGCGAGAGACATACGCACCCAGCGTGTCGCCGTTGTAGTCGGTTCCCTTGTCGTAGTTGCGCTCCGGCCGTTCCTGCACCGGTTTGTTGTACCGTTCGCTGAAGCCGTGAAACCAGTAGATCACCGGGTAGCGCTTGCCGGACGTGCCGTAGTCCGACGGAAGGAAAATCCGGTAATGGCGCTCTTCGTTGAAGACGTTGGAGAAGTGGGAGCGGTCGATGACCAGGGCTTCGGCGGCGAGAGCGGGAAGGGGAAGCAGGGATAATAGCAGGATGCCTGCAGGCTGAAGCCTGCCCCAGCTACTGGCGCGGCGCATAGTATCCCTTGCGGGCGCGAACGATCAGGTCCTTCCTTCCCTTCACCTTCATCTCAATCTGGTGGAACAGGCCGTCCAGCTTCAGCGGCTCCGGCCGGTAGAAGACGTTGTATTGGTGCCGCAGTTCGTTGGCGATGTTCTCGAACGACTGCGCCAGGTCCTCCACCTTGAACGGGAAAAACGCCTGGCCGCCGGTTTCGCCCGTGAGGTACTTCAGCACCTTGTCACCGTCGGATTCGGTGCGGCTGATGTTGGTGGAGATGGCGTAGATCACAGCGTCGGCTTTCTGCGCCATTTCAAGAGACTGGTCACGCGTCATGCGGCTCTGGTTGTCATCGCCGTCGCTGACCAGGATCACCGCGCGCCGGAACTTGTGCTTGGGCTGGTCCTGCTGCAAACGGTCGCGGCAGGCGAAGAAGATGGCGTCGTAGAGCGCCGTGCCGCCGCCCGGGCGCAACTCGCGCACGCGCTTGGCCAGTTGCTCCGGATTGTCGCTGAGGTCGGAAACCAGCTCGGCCGTGGAATCGAAGCTGACGATCATCGCCCGGTCCTGGCGCGGCCGGATGACGGTGTTGATGAATTCGACGGCGGCTTCCTGCTCGAAGCGGAAGCGGTCGCGGATGCTGTTCGAGGTGTCGATCAGGATGGCGATGCGCAGCGGCAGGTCGGACTCGGCGGTGAACTCCTGGATGACTTGTGGCTTCTTCGACTCGAAAACCTGGAAGTCGTCCTTGACCAGATCCGTGATGAACCGCCCGCGCTTGTCGCTCACGGTGAACAGCACGTTGACGCGCGTCACGTCGACCACGATGGGCCGTTGCGCCGTCGTATCGACGCGCTCCAGCTTCTGCGTAGGCTGCTGCGCACAGAGCAGGGCGCCCGCCGCAACCAGAACAAGCGGTCTTTTCATAGATAGGGTTTCTCGCTCTATTATAGACGGTCCATCCACTCGGACAGCTCGCGAGGCAAAGGCGAGACCACTTCGACGGGCTGATTCGTCGACGGTTGAGTGAAGCGGATGCGGTGCGCGTGCAGGAAGAACCGCGCATTGGGCGCGGCGGCCGCGCCGTAAAGCCGGTCCCCCGCCACCGGGTGTCCGATGCTGGCCAGGTGCGCCCGGATCTGGTGAGTGCGGCCCGTTCCGATCCTGACTTCGAGCAGGGTGAAGCGAGCGAAGCGGCGCAGGACGCGGAACTCGCTGAACGCGGCCCGGCCCTCGCCGAGGCGAGCCGTCATCCGCATCCGGCGGCGGGGGTCCCGGGCGATGGGTTTTTCGATGCGGCCGTGCTCCTGGCGGACTTCGCCTTCCACCAGGGCGAGGTAGATTTTCTCCACGCGGCGCGAAGCGAACTGTTCGGCAAGGCCGCGGTGGGCGGCGTCGGTCTTGGCTACAAGAAGCGCTCCGGAGGTGAAGCGGTCCAGCCGGTGGACGATGCCGGGTCGCAGGTCGCCGCCAACTTTCGACAGCTTGTCGAAGTGATGCAGCAGCGCGTTGACCAGCGTGCCGTCGCGTACTCCGGCGCCGGCGTGCACGACCATTCCGGCCGGCTTGTCGATAGCCACGACGTCATCGTCTTCGTAGAGGATATGGAGCGGAATGTCCTCCGCCGACGCGCGCAGCGGCGTCATGGGCAGCGGATTCACGGCGATTTCCTCGCCTTCGCGCAGAGTGTGGGAAGGCCGCGCCGCGCGGCCGTCCACGAAAACGCTTCCGTCCTTGATCCACTGCTGGAGCCGGGAGCGCGAATGCTCCGGAAAGGCCGATTGCAGGTAGTGATCCAGGCGCGCGCCGCGGTCGCCCGCGCCCGCGCGGAAGTGCTTAGTCATAAGGGGAGGAGCCGCCTCCTCACCTTATCATGCGCTGCGGCCGAGGCCGCCGAAGAAGCCGCGGAACCATCCGTGGACGCGATGCGGAATCCCGGGACCGGGCATGAACATGTAAGAGCACTCTCCGGCAACGACGCTGACTCCTTCGCGCCGGCAGAACTCCACCGCCGATTCCATTACCGACCTCCGGCCGGCGCCGCGGTACAGCCAGATTCTGCGGATTCCGGCCGCCACGCACTCCTTTACCAGTTGATCGGTGCGATAGCGTGAAACCATGAGCAATGCTGCTTCCGGGGGCGGCTGGATCTCGCCGACCGAAGCCGCGCACGGGATGCCGTCTACTTCGCGGGCCAGCGGGTGCACTGGGATGAGATCGTAACCGTGGCGCAAGAGCTGCCGGAAAAGTCCACGGCTGGAATCGGACGGTTTGCGCGAAACCCCGGCGAAAGCAATCCGGCGGCAGGCGAGAAATTCCTCCATGGCATTCCTGTCGATCACGGACACAGATGTCTCCCACGGCTTAAGCAGCACGTGGAAGGCCAGTTCTGGAAGGCTCCGGGAGTGATTGAGGAGACTGGGAAGAGCATCCGGACACGTTGCCTCCGAACGGTAGGAAATGCTCCAAAAGGTAACAAATGCCCGGTCACACAGACCCAGTTTCAGTGCGCTTTCGCGCCGGCTGCATCCTTCCAGCCGGTGAGTTGGATGCCTAATTGCGCAATGAGCTTCACAGTCGAATCTTCGGAGAAAATCCGGTAATCCAGATCGCGCTGCACGGCAGTGCCGGTGGCGGCTTTCAATTCTTCCTCGATTATCGCGGGATGTAAAATCATCATGTGCACGCCCGGCTTGAGATTTCGCAGGGCCTGATGATAGGCCGCGCGCCGCTCTTCGTACTGAGCCTTGCCGCGCGCGGCGTCTGTTAACAAGGAGTCCAGGCGGAAGACGCCCTCTTTCTGAAAGCGCTCTTCGTTAGAGAGCAAGTATTGGACCACGGCCGGCGGCGCCTGCCGGTTTGCCTCGTCCGAAGGCTTTACGCGCAGGATCGGCACGCCATATTCGCGCCCCAGCTTGACGAAGACCTCGAAGTAGTCGGGACGCGAATAAAGCGTGCCCATGTGCGTGTCGAAGTGGGTGAACTGGATGCCAAGGGTGCGCGCTTTTTCGATCTGAGCGCGCAGCTCGATTTCCACTTCCTGAGCTGAGGCGTGCCGCGCCACGCCTTCCACCGATTGCCAGAGATAGCCGTCCGGATCGAGCAGCCCTGGCACCTTGTCGCGCGAAGCCAGCGGCCCCCAGCGCAGCGTTTTCCATTCGCTGGTGAGGGTGAGGTGCAGGCCGAGGTCTTTCTCGGGATGGCGCTTGGCCCAGGCAGCGATCTCCGGCACCCACGGGCAGGGCATCATGATGGACGCGCTGGAGACGAAATTCTTTTCGAGCATTTCGATGGACGCGCGGTTCGCGGCGTGGGAGAAGCCCAGGTCGTCGGCGTGCAGGATCAGCTTGATGTCGGCTGCCGGAAGCGCCACGGCGGCGGCCACGCAGAGGAACAGTACTCGCATTGCACCATTTTAAGCGGGCGCGAGCGCAACCCGTCCCGATATACAATTCCTAAGGTAGGCTCAAGGGGAGGTTTCGAACGATGACGAAAGCACGCAGAAGGTTTCTGGCAGCCGGACTCGGGGCTGCCGCCGCGGCGCCCGCCGTGAAAGCCGCCACTTCCGGGCGGATGAAGGTGCAGGGTGGAGTACGGATCGGCAATCTGTTTTACAGCTCCGGCCTCACCGGCAAGGGCGCCACGATTGAGGATCAGACGCGCGACATTCTGGCGAAGCAAAAGGCCAACCTGGAGGCGCTGGGTTCGTCGCTCGAAAACGTCGCCAAGGTGACCGCGTTTCTGGCCGACGTCAAGGGCGAGAAGCCGGCGTTCAATAAGGCGTATGCCGAGTTTTTCAAGCGCGACGCGCCGGCACGGACGGCGCTGGGCGCGATCTTCCCAGATACTGAGACGCGGGTGGAGATCGAGCTGGTCGCCTGGATTCCGTAGGGGGCGAAACCACTGGGACGGTTAAGGCTCGCGTATTTCCAGATCCCGGCAAATCTTCCGGGCTAGGAAATCGTTGACCTCGCGATGCCGGTGAGGGGTGGAAGTCTTACGCTCACCGCGGTTCACGTAAACGGTCTGGCCCAACCTCACGCAACAACGGGCAACTCTGGTTCGCCTAATGGCGAATGAGATCGATGCGTTTCACTGTCCTGGAACAGACATCGATTCCCGAATGACGTCTTTGCCGAGAAGCGTTTCTTCGGCCAGAGCACGATTTGCTTCGAATACCAACTCCATCGCCTCTTGAAGATTCTCCCTGGCTTCCTCCAGGGTCTCACCCCGGGTATTCGCCCCGGGCAGCTCTTCAACGAAGGCGAGGTACCCCTCCCGCGCCTTCATGTAAATGGCGGTGAGTTGCATTCAAATGGCTCCTGATAAATTCTACCAGTGGGGGCGCGGCAATCAGCACGTCACAGGTCCGCCCGAGGCGCCGCCGTGCCGGATGCCGGCAATTAAAACGCGCCTGACAAAACGAACGGCGCCCAAAAGTGGGGCAGCCGGTGCGCGGGGCGGTCGGAATGGATCATCGCGATCTTGGCTTCCCGCAGGGCCTCCGCCACGCTCCGGCCGGCGCTCAGCCGCGCGTAGAAAGCCTTCATGAGCGCGGGCGTCGCCAGATCGTTGACCTCCCACAGGCTCACCAGCACGCGCGAGGATCCGGCGGAGAGGATCGCTCTTGTCAGTCCGATCATCCCCTCGCCGCGAACCACCTTTCCAAGGCCCGTCCGGCAGGCCGACAGCGTCACGAGGTCGGCATTCAGATTCAGATTGAAGATCTCGCTCGCCCGCAGGATGCCGTCCTCCTTGCCCGTATTGACCAGGCTGAGGACGATCCCCGACCTTGCCGGCGCACGCTCGTCGATCACGGCGTGGGTCGCGAAATGGATGAGCCGGTAGGCTCCGAGCCGCTCTGCTTTCACCGACGCTTCGGTAGCCTCGGGACCCAGCCGCAGCTTCTCCCGCGCCGGCGGGAAGAGCGCTCCGATCTCTTCGACCTCTGTCTTCGTGTTCGGCAGACGCGAAAGCGAAATCCCCCCGGAACGGTACACGCTCCGCATCTGCGCCGCCTCCGATTGCGAGAACACCGGATCGCCGTACGCCAGCAGATCGTAGGCGCGCGCGGTCCGCGACGGTTTCAGCGACGCGAACGCCGACACGGAAGGCGCGTAGCCGATCGTGAAATCTTCCACCAGGAACCGGCCGGGCTTGGGGCTCAGCGCTTCAAATGGCAGGTAGTAAAGGATGCCGTCCGGCGCGATCAGGATCTTACGCGTCCCGGCAAGCATGGGTTCCGCCGCCGCCAGAAGCATCGAGTACAGCGGCCGCGAAACACCTTCGAGGTCGCCGGGCGACGGGCGTGCCAGCTTGGCTCGAAATGCTCCCACGGCGGATTCAATCTGCGCTCGCGGCGGGAGCGGAATCATCCGAATCGCGGCGCCGTTGATCACCCAGAGATGCGACCGCCGGTCGCCGAGCGCGAACTGCATGATGGCGAGACCGTTTTCGCGGGCCAGCCGCTGCGCCTGCTCCGGAGTGTACGGCTGCGGGTAGCGCAGAGAGGCGTATTCCGGATTGGTGATCCGGGCGGATTCATGCCATGCCGCCAGCGCGCTCTCGGCTTTCGCCGCCGCTTCCTGGTTCTTTGCTGAGTCCTCCTTCGCGAGCGCGGCCAGGGCCTGCGAAACCTTCGACTCCAGCGCTTGCCTCTCCCGCTCCTGCTCGGGGGTGAGCCCCTTACGGAGATTCGCCTTGGATTCGGTAAGCAGGTCCAGAAAAGCGCGCGCGCGAGCCCGCTCGGCTACCAGCAACGCTTCGCGGTCGCGCCCCAGCGCAGAGAGGGCGTCGATGGCCTCCTCGTAGGCCGCGGCGTTCTGCGTCACGAAATGCGCCCGCAAGTCCGGAGTGGGAATTCTTGCCCGCACGGACTCCATGGCGTCGAGGGCAGGCTTCAAATGTTGCCAGGCTTCGTCCGGATGGCTCGTCCGGCTCGCGACGCGTGCGAGTCCCAGGCGTGCCGCCAGCGTCAACTGGGGGACTCGAATCCGTTCGGCGATTGTCAGACTTTGCTCGAAGAACAGCTTCGCCTTAGCCAGATCGCTCCGCTTCAGCCAGAATTCGCCCAGCAGGTCAAGGGCCTGCGCCTCCGAAGCCGGCCGCCCCATCTTCCGCGCCGTCGTCAGTCCAGCTTCGAGCGAAGCCAGCGCTTTCGCCGTACGCCCAATCCCCGCGTATGCCTCCCCCAGACTCACCAACGCGTTCAAATGAAGATTGAGAGCCTTCGTTCGTGGCGTTAGCGAAATGGACTTCTCCAGATACGGCAGCGCCTCGCCGGGCTTCCCCAGCCGCAGGTAGATGGTCCCGATGTGCTCTACGATGCGCTGCTCCATCAACGGGTCCTGGTTTGCGTAGGCGCTCTCCAGCCCCTGCCGGGCGGTTCTCAACGCAGCATCATAATCGCCCAGCGGCCCGTAGATCATCGGCAGATGCCCGATCGTCGCCCCTTCCGGCCAGGTCATTCCCAGCTCGTGAAAAATTCGGGCGGCTTCCCTCATCCGCTCCAGAGCCTTCCAGTAGTTTCCGGCGTCGGCGTCGACCATTGAGAGATCGCGAAGAAGAAACGCCTCCTGGCCCCGGTCTTGGATGCTGCGGGCGGCCGAAAGCGCTTCTTCGTGCCACCGTTGGGCTTCGTCCAACTGACCTACGCTCCGATACGCCAAGCCAAGTTCTCTGGCCTGCTGGCAAATCGTGGCGGCATCTCCGGAGTTCTTGGCGGCGTGGACGGTCTCAATCAGCCCCAAAATCATCTGATCCATGTTGCCCCGGAGCCGATAGATCGGGACAGATCCTCCAGATGCATAGAAGCGACCTTGCGTACCCCAGTTCTTAGCCAATGTAAAAGCTCGATTCAAGTACTCGTCTGCTTGACGCGGGTCGCCAAGGCTCTCCATCAGAAGGCCCATTTTCAAGAGAGCATCCAGTTGAGACTCCACGTCACCACGTTCTTCAGCGACGCGCAACTCTTCTCGCTGCGGCGCGACGAGGGGTTGCAGGTTGCCGTCAGGTACTCCCAAACGAATGGCGGACGAAAGGAATTCCGAATCCCGCGAGGCCACGGCGGTTTGACGGCAAGCTTCCACCCCTCGTCCTAACTCCTGCATATTCCGCATGCGGAGCTGCGCCCGCAGGATTGCAATGCAAGCTCGGGGCTCGTCGGACAAACGGGGAACCTTCGCCTGAAGTTCCGCGATCGAAGCCGGCCTCCGCAAGAGGGAGTTCATGGCATCGGGCAGAGCTTCGTGACAGGGTATTGCTCTCGAATCCTTCTGTATACACTTCTCGAACTGCTCCACGGCCTCCCGAAAATGGTGAGTTCTGTAGGACAGCAGCCCAAGCCCATAATTCGGATAACCGTTAGATCCATCCTTCGAGATCAGTTTCTGAAAGTACGCTTCACCCGTCTTGAGCTGAGCGGTTATTACGAATGCATCGGAAAGGGCCTTGTAAGCCCGCCCGAAACGGGGATCCATTCCGATAATCTTTTGGAGCAGCTCAATGGCCTGACCGCGAGTGGCGGCCTGCCCGTTCAGCGCCCAGGCACGGTTGTAGACCTCCATCACAGGATCCGCAGCCCGCAATGCGCAAGTGAACCATAGCAGGCCTGATGCGGCCGCGAATACGAAGGAGTGGAACTTCGTGGCAAATGTGGCACTACACACCGCCATCATTTCACCTCAAACGCAAATTCGATCGTTCGGAAATTAGCCTCACGTACGGTTAGGATGTGCTTCCCGGGACCCAATAACCGCCTGTCCACTACAAGGTGAAAATTACCGAGGCCATCGTAACTCGTGACGCCTTTCACCTCACCACTGTCCAGCACAGCCTCGTAGCGCAGGTCCGGACGGATATCCACCAAAAAAGAGAGAACCACGAACTGTGACGAGTTCTTACCGGCAAGCGTCGCAACTCCGCCTCTCACACGGTTCAAGTCGATGCTTTCGACAGCGCCCCACGACGGGGCGGTCCGCTCCGCATTCCGCCGTGGCAGCAGTCCCAGATAGCCGCAGATCAGCGCTCCCGCGGCCACCGCGTATCCCGTCATTGCCACAATCCCCTTCGTGTCCCGCCTGGAGGGAAATACCTTCGCCCGTATCTGTTCCTCCCGCGTGTCAACTGGCGCGTCGACAGCCTTCGCCTCCTCGAACTTCCGCAGCCGAACTAACATCGCGTCGCATGCCCCGCAAACCGCGACATGCGCCCGAGTCGATGCCGTCTCCTCCGCCGGAAGATCACCGGAAGCTAATCCGGCCAACTTTTCCGCGGAGGGGCAGGGACCGCGTCGGGCCCGCATGCCCGCGAAGCCTCTCTCCAGCGCCTTGTCGAATTCATGCTCATTCATGAGTCGGACCGTTTGCCCTTCTCCTCGGCAGGCTCAAACCAAAGCAATTGCAGCTTCCTCTTCGCGTTTTGAAGATAACTCTTCACCCGCCTCACGTCGCATTTCATCAGGTCTGCGATCTGTTCGTACGAGTAACCGTCGATGAAAAAAAGCTTGACCGCTATCCTTTGCTCGTCCGGTAGCTGATTCACAAGCTGCTCCAGCTCGGCCGAGAAGGTACGATCCTCCCGTGAACTCTGTGGGGTGTGCTGTTGGTCCGCCATCGCGGTAATGTCGTCACCGACCGGCGTCACCCGTCGCGACCACGCCGACCGCGCGTGATTGATGCAGCAGTTCCGCGCGATCACCGCCAGCCAGGCAATAAAGTCGCCCCCTTGGAACCGATGGGCCTCACGCCATGCGAGCGCGAACGTTTGAGCGGTCAAGTCCTCCGCATCGGCGGTGTTCCCGGCGAATGCCAAGCACTGCCTGTGGATCCGGGCCCAGTGGCGGTGCCAGATGACGGCAAAGATTCGCTCGTTGCCCGAAGCCTGAAAACGAACAACCAACTCCTCGTCGGCGCGGGCGTCGTGGTCCTCGGGTCTCATATGTACAACAAGGAACTGCGATTGATTTCCATAAGTATCACAAAAACGGCGTTCGCACGCACGAAATAAGAGCTTCTGTTAAAGATCGTAAGGGAATGTGTGGAATTTGCCGGTCTTCGCTTGTTCTATCAGACAGGCACGCGATATTTGCCCCCCGATTCTTGGAACTGGCGCCGCTGTTGGCGATGGAGAATGCCCGTGATAACTAAAGTGTTTCGAAGAGTTCCATTTACCCAATTGGTTGTGCTCTTTATGCTGTGTGCAAGCGAGGCGTTCGCCCAAGTTTGGACGCAGCTTGCTCCGATTAGCACTCCGCCGCCAGCCGCGGCCGGAGTAGGCGGGCTGGATCAGGTAAACGATCGAATGATTATCGTCTACGTAAATGGAGACCCTCAAACTTCGTGGGTGCTCACGAATGCGGACGGACTGGGGGGTACGCCGCAATGGCTGAGTTTTGCGACTCTCCCGGACCCGGTTCATGGACCCGCTCCATTTAGAGGTGAGCTTCCGACGGGTGTCTACGACGCGGCAAGCAATCGAGTGATCACATTCGCCGGCTGTACAGGCTCCTGTGGGTCGGCAACGAACGATGTCTGGGTGCTAACGAACGCGAATGGACTTAGCGGCACGCCAAGTTGGTTAAAGCTCGCCCCCTCCGGCCCCCTTCCACAACCTCGTGCCAGCCACAGCGCCGCCTATGACCCTGGATCAAACAGGATGATCGTTTTCGGAGGCCAGGACGGTTGCTGCGCGCAGCAACACAGTTTCGGTGACGTGTGGGTGCTGACCAACGCCAACGGCCTTGGCGGGACACCGGCCTGGATTCCGTTGAGTCCCGCTGGAGGTCCTCCCCTTGGCCAATCCGAGATGAGGGTAGTTTACGATGCCGCGAGCAACCGCCTGACGGTTTTTGGCGGATGGCCGTACGCGTCGAACGTTCCGACGAACGCCGTCTGGGTGCTGAGCAACGCCAACGGGTTGGGTGGAGCGCCTGCGTGGACGAATCTCATTCCCGAAGGATCGGCGGGTTCGCCTCCCGCCAGAGGATATCAAGGCGCTGTTTACGACCCGGCCACCAATCGTATGATCGTATTCGCGGGGTTCGCACCACCCACTAATACTTTTTACAACGACACGTGGGCTCTCAGCGGCGCGAATGGCATTGGATCGGCAGCCTGGACCCAGATGTCCACTACGGGAGGCCCTCCTGGCGCGAGAAATTTCCCGTTGGCAGTGTTCAATGCCTCGTCCAACCGGATGACTATCTGGGGGGGTGGGGGCGCTACTGGCGCTTTTAACGATACCTGGGTGCTGGCGCTCGCGCCACCCTACAGCGTGTGCCTGCTCTACGATCCCACCAAAGCCGCTAAGAGCGGCAGTACCATCCCGATCAAATTGCAGCTCTGCGACGGCAGCGGCAACGACCTGTCTTCCCCAAGCATCACGCTTCACGCGGTCAACATCATCCAAATCTCCACTTCGATTGCCGGACCGGTTGAGGATTCCGGCAACGCGAACCCGGACAATGACTTCCGCTTCGACTCTTCGCTTGGCTCCACTGGCGGATACATCTTCAACCTGAAAACGAAGGGGCTCACGACAGGAACCTACAACCTCAATTTCACTGTGACCGGCGATTCGGCGGTATATTCCGCGCCGTTCCAAGTGAAGTGATGCGCTGGAATCTGTTGGCGCCTGAGCCGTATGAGCGGGAGTTGATCCGTGTAGCCCTGCGGCGGGACGGGGGAATCAGGGGCAGGTGGCGCGGCTGACGCCGAGCGCTCCACGGTATCGCCTGACAGCATGGCCGCAGGCCGTGATGATGGATGAAAATGTGCTGGCGGCAGAGCCAGGCGAGGTCAGTGACAGAATCAAAGGAACAAGGAAACGCCCACGTGGAAGAAGGCGGCGAGTCTCTTGGCCTGAGCCTTACTGATGGCCCGCTTCCAGGAAAGAATCTCCGAAACTCTGCCCTTCGATCCAAGTAGAGGCCATAGGTCGCTCGGTTTCAACCCTCGCTGCTCCAGCAGAAACGCGACCATCTTGTGAGGCCGGTTGGGGGGAAGCGAATCATGCTTCTCTTCATAGTCGTGCACCAAGTCAACCAGTAGCTCCAGGAGGGCGTCTTCTTCCGGAGTCAGGTTGTGCTCGCCTTTCGCCATCAGATTCTCAATGATTGCGAGCATCCGGTTGTTCTCGTCCTCGGACTTGATAACGGTCGGAAGGGCTCTAGCGAGCAATCGCCCGTAGCGCTTCGTATCCAGATCGATGGTGGTGGTACTCATCGTTTTTGTGCCTTGTCGTATTGCTGGTGGGCACGGTGTGACGACTTACATGGCTCCGCCCGTTGTTTCCTCGACCCCTAAATGACGGCGGTGGTCCATTCGGTCGTGCAGGACACGAACGACAAGGATTCGGGACCCAGCCATCTCGAAGAAGACGCAGTGACGGCCGCTGGTCGCCATTCGTAGACCAGGTCTGATGTCATCGCGATTAACGGCTCACCACGCTGCCGTCGACCAGTTTCATGATGTCACTCAGGGCCGCCATGTACTCCGCAGTGCGTTTCAAACCCCACGATTGGAGTGAATAGCGGCGGATCGATCTCAGATCCGCCCGAGCGACCTCGGCGAACGCAAGACGCCTCACAGGTCGGCAAAGAAAGCGTCGATCTGATCGTCGCTTTCAATTACCATCACCTTGCCTGCAGCGATGTCTTCGTAGCCGCGCTCGATGGCTTCCAGTAAGCGGGCGCGTTTCATCTGTGCGGCTTCGTCGCGCGCCTGCATAAGCCGGAGAGCATTAGCAACGACCTCTTCTTCGGTGCTGTACCTGCCTTCGTCCACCTTGCGCCGGACGAGCGCCTCGAGGCTCTTCGGAATGGTGACATCCATACGCGGCTCTCCACGACGAAGATAGCATGGACGCGATCCTGGCCGTTTTTCCCACAGCAGGAACACAACACACCGCCGATTTTGCCTATTGGTCGAAGAACGTCTGGAGTTCGAGCGCCGCCGCGAGCAAAGGCGTCATCGGCGCAGCCTGGCGAACCAAGCGCTGCTCGACCAGGCCGGACGTGGTTCGCGGCGGAAGATCCCATGGCGGAGGGGCGGAGCCAATCAATTGCCAAATAACCTCCGCGGTGATGGTGGCCTCGATTTCGCGGCGGCGGATTTCCTCGAGTTCGGGCCCGGCCCGTCGCCGAGTCTCGACCCAGCGGCGCATCAACTCGCGGTCGGGGACTGTTTTGTCATCCGCCATTTTCGCCCTTGACAAGCTTGGCGTCCCCAGGGGGATTCGAACCCCCGTTATCGCCGTGAAAGGGCGGTGTCCTAGGCCGGGCTAGACGATGGGGACGCTTCTGAAACAGCCGAACGGCTGCCTTTTGTTAATTTACCACAGGCGGGAACATCTGTTCCACGTCACAAGCTCAAATGCACAACCGTCTCGATGTGGAACGTCCGCGGGAACAGGTCGACCGCCGTCACGCGCTCGATCCGATACCCCCCATTCACCAACCCGGCCAGATCCCGCGCCAGCGTCGCCGGATCGCAGGCCACGATCGCGATCCGCTTCGGCCGCAGCTCGCACAGCCTCCGCACCACCACCTTCCCCAAGCCCGCACGCGGCGGGTCGGCCAGGACGAAATCCGGCGCGGCGCTCAGCTCCTGCATGAAGAGCTCCACCGGACTCTGCGACACCGCCACCTGCTTGCCTGCGCGATCAGCGTTGAACCGCAAATCGCGCGCCGCGCCGCCGCCGGACTCCACCGCCGTCACCGCGCGGAACCGTCCGGCCAGCGGCAGGGAGAACAGCCCGACTCCGGCGTACAGATCCAACGCCGTCCCGCCGCCGGCGCCAGCCAGCGCGGTCTCCACAAGCCCGTCCAGCAGGAACCGGTTCACCTGAAAAAACGAACGGCCGCCGACCCGGTATTGGAACCCCGCCGCCGGATACTCCAGCGTCCCGTCCCCCGCGCCTTCGATCCTCTCCGCGCACCAGTCGAAGAACCGGCGCGCCACGGGACGCTCCGTGTCCACCAGGTTGACTTGCACGTCACGCTCATTGGTGAACAGCTCGATCGACCGCACGAAACCCGGCCAGCGCGGATCCCGCATCATCTCGCGCAGCGCGGCCAGGGCGTGATTCAGCCGGGGCGACGAGATCGGGCATTGTTCCACGTCCACCAGGCGGTGCGACCGCGGCTCCAGATAGCCGATCCGCCCTCCCTCTAAATGGAACTGCGCCCGGTTGCGGTAACCCCATGGCTCTGCGGCCACTATCCCGATTTCGCCGGGATCGATCTGGCCCACACGCAAAAAAGTTTCCCGCAGGATGGAGATTTTTTGAGCCTTTTCGAGTTCGTATGCCGCATGTTGATAGTGGCAGCCGCCGCACCGCGCGTAGTAGGCGCAGGCTGGCTGCGTACGCCCCTCGACGGGCGAGATAACGCGCGGCGCGACCGCGCGCAACACACCGTTGCGCGCCAGAGTTTCGCCGACCTCGACAGTCTCGCCCGGGAGTACATACGGCGCCAGCAGCACCCTGCCTTCCCTGCGGGCCAGCCCGTCCCCGCCGTACACCAGTTTCTCGATCTCTACCTGAAAGTTAGTCACCTTAAAGTTGGTCTGGGAGTCCGGCATCGCTTAGGATAGAGGTTTATCCCCACCACCATGAGAGCACGCGTTTTCTCCGGCATGCAGCCCTCCGGAAACCTTCACATCGGCAACTATCTGGGCGCGCTGAAGAACTGGGTGCGAATTCAATCCGACTACGAGTGTATCTTCTGCATCGTCGATCTGCACGCGGTCACTGTCTACCAGGAACCTGCCGGACTTCGCCATAAGATTACGGAGATCGCCGCCCTCTACCTCGCAGCCGGAATCGATCCGAAGCAGAGCGCCGTCATGGTGCAGTCGGCTGTCCCGGCCCATTCAGAGCTGGCGTGGATGCTGACCTGCGTCACCAGCCTCGGCTGGCTGGAGCGCATGACGCAGTACAAAACCAAAGCCGCCAAGCAGGAGCAGATCGGCGCCGGGCTGCTCCAATATCCCGTCCTGATGGCCGCCGATATCCTGCTCTACCAGGCCGCCATCGTCCCGGTGGGCGAGGATCAGGCCCAGCACCTGGAGCTAACCCGCGACATCGCCGAGCGCTTCAATTCGCTCTACGGCGACACGTTCGTGGTGCCGCAAACCAGCCTGCCGACTATCGGCGCGCGCGTCATGGGACTCGACGATCCCACGGCCAAGATGAGTAAGTCGGCCACCGGCGCGGGCCACGCAGTCGCGCTGCTGGATCCGCCCGACGTAGCCCGTAAGGCGATCATGCGCGCCACCACGGACTCCTTGCCCGGCGTCGATTTCGAGAAACTGGGTCCGGGCGTCGAGAATCTGCTCTCCATCTTCCAGGGCTTTTCGGGCTGGACCAGCGAGCAGGTTCGGGCGCATTTCGCCGGCATGCGCTACGGTGATCTTAAGAAGCAGGTGGCCGAGATGGTGATCTCCCATCTCGAGCCGTTCCAGCAGCGCTACCGCGAGATCGTGTCCGAGCCCGGCTACGTAGCCGGGGTGCTACGCGCAAGCGCGGAGCGCGTTGCGCCTATCGCCAACTCCACTGTCAACCTGGTGAAGGAGCGCATGGGCTTGTATACTTCGCCGAAGCCATGACGCTGGGCGCGTACGGCCGCCTGGTGCGGTCCAACCGGAACTTCCGGCTCCTTTGGCTGGCTCAGATTGTCAGCGAGATCGGCGACTGGTTCTACGCGCTGGCCATCTACTCGCTGATCCTGGAACTCACCGGCCGGGCCGAACTGGTGGGGCTCGCCGTCGTCCTGCAGGTGCTGCCAAGCACGCTGATCTCGCCCGCGGCCGGCGTGCTCAACGACCGTCTGAGCCGGCGGCAGGTCATGATCTGGTGCGACCTCTGCCGCATGGTGATCGTGCTCGGCATGCTGCTGGTGCGGTCGCGCGAAATGGTCTGGCTGATATATCCGCTGCTGTTCTTTGAGACCATCGGCTGGGGCCTGTTCGAGCCCGGGCGCTCCGCTATTCTTCCAAACATCACTCGTCCCGACGAGCTGACTGCGGCGAACACGCTGTCGTCCACCACATGGTCGTTCAATCTCGCCATCGGCTCGGCGCTGGGCGGCGTTATTGCAGCGGCGTTCGGCCGCAACACGGTGTTCCTGGTCAATGCCGTATCGTTTGCGGTGTCGGCGTGGCTGCTGGGCCGGATGAGGTTCGAGGAGCCCCACGCGGAAGGGCATCCGCCGCTGCATTTTCGCGACCTGGTGAATTTTAAGCCGGTCCGCGAGGGATTCAACTACATCCTGAACGATCCGCGTCTCAGCGCAACCACGCTGGTCAAATGCGGCCTCGGGCTGCTGGGCGCCAACCTGGTGCTGTTCCCTCTGCTCGGCGAGCGCGTGTTTCCGTTGCGGTCATCGTCGCTCGATCCGGCCCGAGCGGGCATGCTCGGCATGAGTCTGCTGATGGGCGCGCGGGGCATGGGCGCGCTGATCGGTCCGTTCGTCAGTGGGGCTTGGGCGGGGAGTTCGCAGCCGCGAATGCGCCGCGGTATTCTGGCAGGCTTTTTCATGGCCTGCGCCGGTTACGTTTTCCTGAGCCAGGCGCCGAACGCGTGGCTGGCCATTGCGGCGATTGTGCTTACGCACGGCAGCGGATCGACGATTTGGGTGTTCTCGACGACTCTGCTGCAGACCCAGACCGAGGACCGTTTCCGCGGTCGCGTTTTCTCCGCCGAGCTGGGCTTGCACATGCTGGCGATTTCGATTTCCGGCTATCTCGCGGGCAAGATTGTCGACACGGGCGCTTCGGTGCGCACGGCCGTTCTGGTCTGCGGAATGAGTTTGCTGCTTCCGGCGTTCGCATGGTTCTCCGCGCAGCGCTTGTGGCGAGAGAAAATCTCCCACTCTGAATGAACGGACGCCTGAAGCCTGCTCCACGCCGGCTATTCGTAGCGGAGCGCTTCGGTTGGATTCAAGCGCGCGGCGCGATTCGCAGGCAGCAGGCCGAACGCCAGCCCAACGCCGCACGACACCACGAACGCCACGGCGATCGACGCCTTTGAGATCGGAATGTCGATGTTCTCCACGAAAAACTTCACGCTCAGCGGAACCGCCACCCCGGCCGCGATCCCGGCGAGTCCGCCGATCAGGCTGATCATCACCGCCTCGATCAGGAACTGCGACAGTATGTCCCGCCGCGTCGCACCCACCGCTAGCCGCACTCCGATCTCGCGTGTCCGCTCCGTTACCGTCACCAGCATGATGTTCATGATCCCGATCCCAGAAATGATCAGCGCGATGGCCGAGATCAGGACCAGCAGCAGGCGCATCCCCAGCGAGATATTTTTCGCCGCCTCCAGAATTGCCTGCAGGCTTTCCACTTTGAAGCGCACGCCGGGGCGGTGGCGGCTCTCCAGGATCTCCCGCACTCGGCGCGTCACCGCGTCCACGTCGCTTGGAGAGACCACCTGCACGTACATCGGGTCGATCCGCTCCACCGGCGTGAAATAGCGCAAGACCGTGATCGGGATCAGCACCGTGTCGGCGGCCACCTCAGTCTGCCCGAAGCTCTCCACCCGCTCGCGGAACGTGCCGACCACTGTGAACGGCAGCCCAAACAGCTTCAGCGGCTGGCCGATCGCGGCCGCCTGCCCGCCGAAGAGCTTCACCGCCAGCTTGTCCGTCAGCAGGGCCGTATGGGACCGTGAGGTCACGTCGTTGGCGTCGAAGAACCGCCCGGCCAGCAGGCGCAGATTCCGCACCGGGCCGTAGTTTTCGTCCGAGCCGATGACCGTCACATCCTGCTGACGGCCGTTGATCAGGATATGATCCGAATTGGTCATCACGCCGGTGGCTTCCACGATGCGCCCGCGGAGCTGCTCCCGCACCGCGCCGAGGTCGGTCCGGTTGATGTAGTCGCCCTGGTAGCGGATCGCGTCCTGCGTGCCGGTCTCGAGGTACGCGTAAACCATGTTCGACCCGATGGCTTGCACCTGGTCGAGAATGTACTCCTGGCTGGTAAGGGAAATGGTCACGACCAGAATGACCGACGCGTTGCCGATCATCATGCCGAGACAGGTGAGAAAAGATCGAACCGGGTTGGCGCGCAGCGCCTGGATGCTGAACCGCAGGGCCTCGCCGAAGAACATGCCGGCCTAGCCGCCGGCTACTTTCAGCAGTTTCTCGGCTTCCTGGCGGGGCGGATCGTCCGGGGTTAGCGGCTTGCTCAGATATTGCTTCAGCAGCATCCGCGCCGTATCCAGGTTGCGTCCGGAGTGAACGTAGATTTCCGCGCGGTCAAACAGCAGCCGCGGGCTTCCCGGGGCGACATGCTCGGCCTGCTGGAAAACCTGTTCGGCTTCCTGGTGGCGGCCCTGCTTGGCGAGGAACTTCGCCAGGTCAACCACGCGTCCCACCTGCGCCGGGGCGGCGTCCACCGCGGTACGGAGCTGGACTTCGGCGGTGCTGAATTCCTTGCGTTTCTCGGCGATCTTGGCGCGAGCCCAATGGCCTTCCACGGAATCGAGCGCGGCAATGCGCTGGGCAAGTGCGCTGGCCTTGTCCAACCCGCCGCCTAGGAAACCGGGAGCTTCGAGATAGTACTCGAAGAGATCGTTCATGGCCTCGATGTTGCGGGAATCGTACTGGACGGCTTTTTCGAAGTTCTGGCGGGCTTTTGAAGCCAGACCGGGAGCGCTGAACGGATTCGAGGTTTCCGCCCGCTTGCCATAAGCCTTCCCAAGTCCATGAGCGTACACCGAATTGCCGGGCTCGGCGGCGAGCGCCTTCTCGTAGGCCTCGCCAGCCTTCTTGAATTCGCCCTGCATAAAATAAGACCGCCCCATCAGGTCGTAGACCCGCCCGCTGCGCTCAGCCTCGGGAATCGCGTTGAGGATTTTTAGCGCCGACTCGTAGTCGGTACGGTTGTAGTGCTTGTGCGCTTCTTCCAGCGAGGGAGATGCCGCAACCAATACGGTTGCCGCTATGCCGATCATTACAAAGGTACGCATGGACACAGAGACCCCAAGGGCTAACCACCCGGTTTCAACAGACTAGCACAACTTTTGGCTCATTACGATAGATGGTTTAGCAGCCGGAAGGTTTCCAGTACCAACTTCTTTTTTCCGGAGTAAGCTCTCTGTCTTATGCGTAAAATCAGGGGAAAACGGATCATAGGCAAAGCCACAAACGGATCTTCGCTCTTTATTCGCCCGCGTCTGCGCAGCGGTTGCCGCGCACCAGGTTCCCATCCAGCCGCACCCCAGGGGCCGCCGCCAGACACCGCTCGCGCATCCGGAATCCGGAGATCTCATTGTCCTCAATGCGGTTACCTCGCGCCGCGTCGGGACGCTCAGCGCCTCGTCCCAGATAGATGCCCGCCCGAAGCATGTCCGGCTCGCCCGGCGCATAGTAGCATCCGAACTTCGCCGCATCCTCATTACAGTGCGCGCGATTCAGGCGGCGCAGCCGGTTCCCGATGATCCGATGCCCGGATCCGATGACGAAGATGCCCCCGAAGTGGGGCCCCTCGATCAGGTTCTCCTCCATCACGATGGCTTCCGATTGCATGTCCGGGTTCGTGTTGTTCATCACAATGCCGTAGTTGCCGTTGGGAAATTCCGCCGCCGGCCGCCGGTTAGTGCATACGTTGCCGCGCACCTCGCCGTGGTGGAATCCGTCCAGGTCGATGCACTTGCCGTTAATTTCCTCGAAGCGGTTTCCCGCGTAGACGCTCTGGTCCACGTTGCCCGCCGTGTCGATGCCCACCGGATAGGCCCGCCCCTCCAGATCCACCGCATCCGTAGGGAACCCGATCTCACGACCGCTGTTGCGCTCTACCCGAACCTGGGTCGCATGGCCCACCTGGATGGCGTCCCGGCCGATTCGCTCGAAGCGGTTCTCTTCGATCGTCCCCGGCCCGTTGCGGGGCGAAGTGTACAGGGAATGCGTCCAAACCCCATTTCCCAGCACGTTGCGAAACTCGCTGTTTCTCACCAGGAAGCCGGACGCGCCTTCCTCCAGCAGAATTCCCCCGGTGGCGTTGTTCCGGTTGGCGGAGTTGCGCGATCCGCTGTCCGTTACGCGAACCCGGTCGATGCGAACGCCCGAGGACGCCGATGCCAGTACCGCGAATCCGGCCACGCGGTCGAACACCACCCGCTCCACGGACACGTCTTCGGACTCCCGGATCAGCAGCCCGTTCGACTGCGTGAACCGCGCAAACGTCACGTCGGACGGCGGCAAGCCCTGCGGCGGCCGCGGCGCGCTGCGGCGTCCGGAGATCCGGAAGTCGTAGAAGCGGACGCGGGCGCCCTTCTCCAGCACCAGCACCGCGCGGCCGCGAAATCCGGGGCTGGTAGCCAGAACCGACCTCCCGCCCGCGCCCGCCACGTCAAGATCGTGAGTGCCTTCCGGAATCACGATTTCGCTGGATACTTCGATCCGCCCGGCCGGCAGCATTACGCGGCCGCCGGTTGCGATCGCCTCTCGCAGCCAGCGTTCGTCTTTCGCCCGGCATCCCGCCGTGAGAAGAACGGCCGCAAGCAGGACGGCCCGGCCGATCACGCGACCTCGACCTCCACCGTGCCGAAGTCCCGCTTGCCGTGCCGCACCTCCACTTTATGCAGTCCCGGCCCGATCCCGGTGGGAAGCGGGAAGTTGATTTCGTAGCGGTCATTGGTCGGATCGGTGCAGAACCGGTCCAGGTCCGCGACCGGTTGTCCGTCCACCGCCACCGTCACCAGTTCCGGCGCCGTGAGTTCTTCCATCTGCAGCTTTACCGTCCGGCTGGTGATCTTCTCTCCGGCGCACAAGTCCACGCCGTCGGTCAGCGTCAGAATGCGGGGCACGCGCGGCGGAGGCGGGATGACGCGCAGCCAGGCCGGCTCGCCGAGCGGATCGCCCAGCCAGAGCAGCTCGACTGTGACCAGGCCCGTCCGAACCCCCTCCGGGAACATCGCGTTCACCTGGCAGACGCCGTCGTAGACCGGCGGACCGATGTAGACCGGCGCCGCCTCGTACTGCCCGTCGATCATCACCGTGACCTGGTTCAGGTCGCAATCCGCGGGAAGGTTTTCCACCCACATCGAAATACCCGCGAAACGTCCGCGCGCCGGCACCGCCGGCTCACCCGAATGGGAGTTGCATACCGACCGGATGCGGCTCGGCACGCGTGGCGGCGCGGATTGCGCCGGCGGCGCTTGTTCAGAGAGCCCCGGCGTTAACACCTCCGGCTGCTCCTTAGCCAGAGTGTGCAACTTCGCCTCCAGCAGTCCCTGAAACCACCCTCGCCGCTGCTTTCGCATCGTAACCCACAAATACTGCGTCGACAGGCCTTCCAGCGCCAGAAGCTGCATATCGTGCGTGGCCGCAAAGTCAGCCAGGTCTCCGGCGTCCAGCCGTACGCCGGCCCAGGTCGTGTACTGCTTCGCGGTCTTGGGCAGCCCGTTGACCTGGCAGCGCAGAATTCCGCCCAGCTTCAGCACTCGCCCCGCCTCGCTCAAGTACGAAAGCACCACGTCCGCGCTGGGAATGTGCTGGAACACCGCGTAGGAGTACACGAAGTCGAACATCTCGTCGCCGAACATGCCGAGGTCGCTTCCCGAAGTCACGCGCGGAAAGGCGTTGGGGACGTCGGCCAGTTCGCGCATCGCGCGGCGGATCATCTCGTCCGACACGTCCACACCGTGTATCTCGCCGAAGTTCCAGCTCATCGGCAGCATCAGCCTTCCGGGCCCACACCCGATCTCCAGCGCGCGCCGGTTCTTCCGCTCTCCCGGCAGAAGGCGCTTCAGTTCGGCTTCCAGGCTGCGCACCACGTCGCTCGCCGTGTCCAGAAACTCCGAGTGGCTCTGCCCGCGGCGTCCGAACGCGACATAATAATACGCGTCCTCGCGCGCCCGCTGGTTCCACTCGTCGCGCATTCGCCGGGAGGTCGCTGGATCAGTCATGCTACAAGGTATTCTATCTGTGAATGGCCCTGACCTTTAAGAAGGTTTCCTACTCTCCGCTGGACGGCTTCAACGCCTCCGCTCCGGACTCCTCGATCATCGGAGTGATCGGCGAGGATTCAGCCGGGGCGGTGGCGTTGTTGAAAGCCGCCGAGGGAACCGTCAAGCTCTCATCAGGCTCGATCTCCGGAGGCAAGCGACGCCGCCTGATCGGTCCGGATGCTCCTCCCGAATTCTCCGGCGCCGACGTCCTGCTTCTGGATCATACGTTTGACCGCCGCGATGCGCTGGCCCGCGCTAAGGCGGCGACGGAACTCAACCATGCGCGTCGTGGGGGTGCAACAATCCTCATTGCTTCCCATGATGAGGAGTGGCTGCGCCGCACCTGCGACGAAATCTGGTGGTTGCACGAGGGTAAGCTGCGCGACCGGGGGGATCCGGGCGTGATCATCGAACAGTGGCGCAAGCATCTCGCCCAGAAAATGCGCGCCTGGGGCGAGACGCTTCCTCCCGCCCTGGACACGCACCTGCGGCGCGGCGACAAGCGGGCCGAGATCGTCTCCATCCGCACGATCGGCGAAAGCGGCAAGCCGTCGGCAGTCTGGCGCAGCGGAGAGAAAGTCGAAATCCAGGTCTGGGCGCAGTACGCGGACGTAGTTTACGACCCGGTGGTCGGCATCCTGATTCGCAACCGCATCGGCCTGGATGTCTACGGAACCAACACGCAGATCGAAGGCCTGCGGCTGGGCCCGACGTCGGCCGGACAGCAACTGGTGGTGCGCTTCCGGTTCCCCTGCGAGCTGTGCGCCGGCGAATACACGATCACCGCCGCGTCGCACGATCCAGACGGCACAAGGCATGACTGGCTGGAAGAAGCAGTGGCCATCACCGTCACCGATACGCGCTACACCGCCGGAGTGGCCAACCTGCGCGCCGTCGTCACTGCCGAATAATGGCGGGGCAGGATTCATCCTGCCCAGGGCATCCTACCCTCAAGTTCCTACGTTTGCTAAGTGTGTCTTGCCAAGCAAAGGTGGGTAGACTTTAGTCTGCCCAGACTTTCATCCTCGCCGTGGCAGGCTGAAGCCTACTCAGCCCAGCACGAACGTCGGGGCCAAGCCCGCCGCCGACGAGAATCCGCCGCCGGACGATAGCCAGCTCGAACAGCTCAGCACTTTGCCCAGATAGGCGTGGGGGTGGAGGTCCACCCGCATCTCGCGGAACTCCAGTTGCCCGTAGTTCTCCAGCGGGAACTCCGTCCGCTGCGGATCCACGCGAAATTGCGCCACGTAAGCGGCCCGCTGGGTCAGCTTCAACGCCCGTTCCCATCCGGCGTCGTCCATTTCCCATCCGCGGAAAGTGCCTTGCCCCGTGTAGTCGTCGTTGGGCTTCAGCGCCAGTTTCTCGCGATGGCTCAGGATGTAGTCGTGCAAGTCGACGGTCCGCCCATTGGGTCCCTTGGTCTTGCTCGCCGTCACCAGCCGCGTCCACGGGACATGCTGGGCGATGGCATTCCGCTCGGCGGCCGGGAATTTGCCCGTAAGCGTGTCGTCGGTCAGCAAGGCGAAAAAGGCCTTCTTGTGCGCCAGCTCGGAGCGGAAGCTGTTCACCATGCAGACGGCCCCGGCGCGGTACGCCTCCACCAGCGGGTGCGACAGATCGAATCGCTGCAGAAACTCCTGCACGCTGGTCCGGCGGTACACCAGGTTGATCTCGAACGGGCCGCGCCGCAGGATGCCGTTGCGGTACTCCAACTGATCGGGCGGCACCAGCTCCACCTCATACCCTTCTCCGCGGAAGAAGTCGCGAAACAGCTCGAATTCACTGGGAGTGCCGGTCATCGAGGCGCCCTGGCGGAACTCCACGATGGCGATCCGCGGCCTCTCTTTTTTTCCGCCCGAGAACTGCTTCCACGCCGCCAGCAGCGCCGCAAGCAAATGCTTCTTTCCGCTCACTTTGGCCAGTTTGTGCTTCTTGCGGAATTCCTTCACCGGAGGCGCGTTGTAGAAAATCTCCGAAAGCGAGTCGGCCCAGGCGATGCCGGACGGAGAATCTGCATGATATTGAACCAGGTGAACGTCGCCGTTGGTCATGTGCGAGTCCAGCCGGCTGGTGACGTCGTGATAGCGGTAGCGCGGATCGATCGACGCCAGCATCTTTTCCGCGGGCAGCAGCTCCAAACGGGCCATCAGCGCAGGCGAGGCGAGCAGCATCTGCTGCATCCGGTCGACGGCGGAAATCAGAATTTCCGAGCTCTTGACCAGCACGTCGTACTGCCGCCGGGCCATAAAATGGGGGCGCAGAAACGGACACAGCAGCCGCCCTCCGGAGGACAGCTTTTCCGCTTCCATGCGCTCCCGCAGCGGACCTACCCACTCCAGGCCGCGGTACGCATCGCTCTGCAATAATTTGTGATAACGGGCAATTGCCTCGTCAACTTGGGACATCGCGCTGCCCTTAGTATTGCACAGGGCCTGCGCGGGCGAAAACACGGCAAACGTGTGTTTCACTTGTAAGTGATTGATTTATTAGATACTTATTCGCGTATAACTTTTTGCGACAATAGTAGGTACATGCGAAAGTACGTACTACTCCTTCTGCCGGTGCTCCTGGCCGCCGACGAGGGCATCTGGCTGGTCAACCAATTCCCCAGAGACGCGGTCAAAAAGGCCTATGGAGTCGATGTGACCGACGCCTTCCTGCAAAAGCTCCAGCGCGCTTCGGCCCGTTTCAACAACGGCGGCTCCGGGTCCTTCGTCTCTCCGCACGGCCTGCTCTTCACCAATCATCACGTCGGCCGGGATTGCATCCAGAAGGTTTCTACGGCCGAACATGACTACATCGCCAACGGCTTCTACGCCGCCTCCGAGTCGGATGAGAAAAAATGTCCAGACCTGGAGATCAATATTCTGATGAGCATCGAGAATGTGACCCAGAAGGTGAAGGCCGCCGACAAGCCCGGCATGTCCCCGGCGGAAATCAACAAGGCCCGGCGCGAGTCCATGTCCCGCCTGGAAAAGGAGTGCTCCACCGCCAGCGGGAATCGCTGCGACGTGGTCACGCTCTACTCCGGCGGCCGCTACGATCTGTACCAGTACAAGAAATACACCGACATCCGGCTGGTCTTCGCGCCCGAGGAGTCGATTGCCGCGTTCGGCGGCGATCCGGACAATTTCAACTACCCGCGCTATTGCCTGGACTTCTCTTTCTTCCGCGCCTATGAAAATGGAAAGCCCCTGGAATCGAAGGACTACTTTCCCTGGAGTAAGAAAGGCGTCAAAGACAAGGAGCTGACCTTTGTCTCCGGTAATCCCGGCAGCACCGGCCGCCTCAACACCCTCGCCCAACTCGAGTTTTTCCGGGACGTCCAGTACCCCTTCACGCTGCAGCGGCACGACTCGGTCATTCAGGCCCTCCTCGAATTCGGCAAAACGGGCGAGGAGCGGAAACGCATCTCCGGCGAGGCGCTGCTGACCGCGCAGAATTCATTCAAAGCGTACACCGGCTTTCTGGCCGGCCTGCGGGATCCGCAATTAATGGGCAGAAAAAAGCACGAGGAGGAGACCCTGCGCGCCTCCGTGGACCGCGATCCGGAGAAAAAGAAGGATTTCGGCGCGGCCTGGGACGACATCGCCGCCGCCTATCAGGAATACCGGAAATTCCTGAAGCCGTACGTGCTCTCGAGCCCGCTCCTGTCCGACTATTTCGACATAGCCCGGAACGTCCTGCGGCTTCCCGTTGAGAAGAAAAAACCCAGCGAACAGCGTCTGCGGGAGTACCGGGACTCAAACCTTGCGTCCATCGAGCAGGAGGTTTTCTCTGAGGCGCCCATCAACGACGAACTGGAGATCACCCTCATCGCCGCCTACCTCCGCCTGGCCGAAAAGGAACTGGGGCCGAAGGATCCCGTGGTCGCGAAACTGGTTTCCGGCGCCACGCCGGAGCTGGCCGCCCGCGCCTTCGTCGGCAACAGCAAACTGAAGGACGTCGCCGAACGCAAACGCCTGGCCGCAAGCGCCGAGGCCGTCGAGGCTTCGAGCGACGGGATGTTAAAGCTGGCCCGCATTCTGGACGGCCGGAACCGTGAGCTGCGCAAGCGTTTCGAGGATCGCGTCGAGGCGGCCCTCACCACCAGCGCCGCCCGCATCGCCCAGGCCCGCTTCGCGGCCGAAGGCGAGAAAGCTTATCCCGACGCCACGTTTACGTTCCGGATCTCATACGGCTCGGTGAAGGGTTACACCGTCGGCGGCAAGCCTTTTCCCTACGCGACCGTTTTCTCCGGCGTCTTCGATCGGGCCACCGGCGTGGACCCCTTCAAGCTGCCGAAATCGTTCGTGGATGCGAAATCACGGCTGAACCTTCAGACGCCCTTCAACTTTGTCTCCACCTGCGATACGCACGGCGGAAACTCCGGTAGTCCCACCGTGAACGCCAAAGGCGAAGTCGTCGGCATTCTCTTCGACGGCAATATCGAGGGGTTGCCCAACCGCTTTGTGTACCAGGATTCCACCGCGCGCTCCGTTCACGTCGCCAGCCAGGGAATCGTCGAGGCGCTCCGCTCGGTTTACAAGGCCACGCGCGTTACCAGGGAACTCGGCTTCCGCCAATAGGTTCCGGGCTTCGGCCTGCGCGGGAAGACCTTGGCATAACCTGAGACACTAACACTCCAAAAAAGTGAAACGAACAGACATCCATCTGCACTATCGCTTAGGCCCCACATGACAACGTGGGTTATTTCGGGCCGGCGCTTCCCGTGCTTTGCGCCGGCCCGTTTTTTATTGCGCGCCGCCTACTCGAACGTGCCGTTTCCGGGGAAGCGCGGATCCGTGAACACGAATGACAGAGTCTTGTGCTGCGCGGCCCCAATGGCGCATCGGATGGACGGATCCTGCAGGATGAAACTCAAATTCCAGGTCTTCTTATCCGAATCGATCACCGCCGCCGTCCCGGTGCAGTCGGCATTCACAGTATAAGTTCCGGTCAGCGTTCGCTTGCTCAACGGAGACGCCAGCCCAGGCTGATCCACGACGAAGTTCCCGTTTCCGTCCCCGACGACCCGGCCGAGGATCGACAGCGTGGAGGCCGAGGCCGCGCTGGCCGACGGAGCGCCCAGATCGATCCCGCTGGAGACGATCGAATAGGCCCCGTTCACATCGCCCACCGAACAGGACTGCGGGGCGCCCATGCGGACCAGGGTAAGCCGTGTCGCAACGCCGCTGCCACTGGCGATCAATTGCACTTCCGTTCCGCGGTTCAGAACGATGCCCTCGAAGGTGGCTTTTGCCGGGGTAAACGGCAACGGCGACGGAGGCGCAGTGGAAAAGGCATCGTTTATAGTGGCCGAGACGGTGCAGTCGGTGTTCACCGAGTATGTCCCCACCTGTATCTGCCCTGAACCGTCGTTAGCGGACGAGGCGAAGAAATTGCCGGCGCCGTCGGCGAAGATGCGCCCACTCGCGCCGAATGCCGCGCCGCCGTTCGTTCCGCTGACCACCTTCCCGATGACCGTATTGCTGGCGACGGGTGGGGTTGTCTGGCCCGTGGTTCCCGGCGGCGGAGTTGTTGCCGGCGCAGTCAGCACAAGCTTCGTCGCGATTATGCCGTACGATCCCTGGAGATCGCCGGTACCGGAACAGGTTTGGGCTTGCAGGGACTCCGCCGAAGCCAAAAGCAAAGTCATCCCAAAAAGCGGGAAGAAGATCGAAGCGTATTTGGTCATTGTTGAGTTTCTCCTGGTGTGATTGAGGCACCAAACTAAGCCGTTTCAAATGCCGCCGCGCTTGATCTCGCAATAACGGACCAACTGCCCGTCTGGCGCGGCTCGGGGAGACACACGGCTGCCCGGCCTCTATGGAAAGACACGATCTCCGGCGCTTCGGCTACACCCTCATTGATAGAAATTTGTAAACTTATTTTGGCAGGTCAAGTGCGGGCGAACAAAGTGAAAATCTTCGCCGGCGAGCCGGGAGCGCAATCGCTTATCGATGCTTCAGCTATGAGGCCGCGCGCTGCGCTCTCAGCGGGGCGGCGCCACGAGTTCGTAGCTCACGAACGCGAACTTCTTCGAATCCGGCGACCACGAATTCACGTTGATCGTTCCCTGACCGCCGAACAGTTTCACCAGGGTCTGTATCCGCGCCGGCTTCAGCGTGTCGCCCGGCATCCGCATCATGCGGAGCTGGACGTTGCGATACGGCGGATGCCCCCGCGTGCCCTGCTCGAAGGAGACGAACACCATCCACTTCCCGTCCGGCGACGGATGCGGGAACCAGTCTTCCAACCCATCGCTGGTTACGTGTTGTGCCTTGGCGTCGTCCGGCCCCGCGCCGTCGGCGGGAATCCGCCAGATGTCGAAGTTCCCGGTGCGATCCGAATTCATGTAAATCCATTTGCCGTCGCGGGAGTAATCGGCGCCGTCGTCCAGGCCTTTGTTCGACGTCAGCCGCTGCTCCTCCCCGCCCTCCGCCGCCACGCGGTAAAGATCGAAGTTGCCGTCCCGCTGGCCCGTGAAAGCCAGCCAGCGGCCGTCCGGCGAGAATCCGTGGAAATAGCTCGGGGACGTGGGAGTCATCAGCCGCGGCTCCGACCCGTCGATTCCGGCCAGGTACACTCGCGAGCCCGGAGCGCCGCCCCGAGCCGAGAACGCCAGCCGCTTTCCGTCCGGGGAGATGCCGTGATCGTTGTTGCAGCCCGCGATCGCGCCGAGGTCGATCTTCTCCGGCTCCGCGCCGCCGCCTGAAGCGAGGCGCCAGAGATTTCCACCCGAGTTAATCAGCAGGTACTTTCCGTCCAGCGACCAGTTGGGCGCTTCCACCACTTTGTCCGCGGTGTGGACCACCTGGACGGATTTCTTGCGCAGGTCGTAGACCGAGACCTTGCTCCGCACAGCGCGCCTGGGCTGGTTCTCGATTTTGACATTGGAGAAAACCGCCGTCTCCAGAACATTCGCATCGTGAGAGCAGACGGCCAGTCCGACATACACGGGATCGCGCAGCACTACGCCAGCCGGGCCGATCACCTGCCCCGGCTCTCCCGGATTGCCGGCGGTCATCATGAACTGGTCGCCGATCCGCTCGATGCGGATCCGCGACGGACCCTTCAGCGTGGAGCGCATTTCCAGCGTCTGCCCGCCGGCCTGCGGACGGTACTGCAGCGACGTCAGCCCGTCGCCGTGCACCGCGATGTCCGCGTAGGCCGACCCCGGCTCCAGCGACTGCCGCACCATCACCGCCGCCTTCCGGTGCCCGGCCACTCCGGCCGCCGGAAACTTCACGTCGGCAGTCAACACCACGTCGCCGGACAATCGCTTCCACACGAAATGGAATGCGTCGGTGTCGCGCCACATGTTCTCGCCGCCGCCGGTGACGCGATATTCCGATGACGCTGTATCGAATTCCGCGCGGCCCCCTTTTGGCGTCACGCCGACGTCGCCGTTCGCCTCGAACACGCCGGTTTCAGCCACAAGATCGGCGGCGCCGGCTATCACGAAAAGGAAAGAGAAGTGCAGCAGCTTGCTCATCGCACGGAAATAGTATCACCCGCCCGGAGCGCCGTGTAGGGATTCGCATGGTGGACGTTCTCGTGGTCCTCCGTCGCTTCGAGATGGGTGATCACTTCTCGCAGGGAGGGCGCGGCGCAGTGCCCATGCTTTCATTCAGTAACCAATGAAATGCTGTTAAATATTGCTGGCTTCTAGACGCAGTTTCTCGAACTCTAGAGAGACTTGCGGCATGCGGGCGCGGCATTGGTCCAGATCGCCGTTCTTCGCGTCCGCTTCGATCGCGGAAAAAAGCGCCCACATGGCCGTTGCGCCCACGTTTCCGCACGCGCCGCGCGCCGAGTGCGCCAGCCGCACGCATTCCTCGGCGGCATTGCGGCTCAGCGCCGCAGTGAGCTTCTCAATTTGCTGGGCCGTGTCGGTGACCAGAGCAGCCACGATCTCGCGCATCAGGAATTCATCGTCCATCGTAATGTTCCTGAGTTGCTCGCGATCCAGGACAACGGTGGGATCCGTCGGCTGCATGAATGCTTTCAGTTTGTCCCAATCTCAGGAGGTTGTCAAAAAAAGCCTGGGTTCCTGAGAAAATTGGCCGGACCTAGCGCGGACGAGGCAGGCCGAACCGGAAGCGCGCTTCCTTAACACCGCCGTCGGGCGTCACTTTCGCCGTGGCAACGAAGCCCGGCTCCCGGGGAGTGCCGAAGCGCAAGTCCACCACCTGGACGTGGACAGCGCTATCGCCTTCGCCCGAGGCGGTAAGCGTCCACACCGGATATTGAGCGAACCGCAGAAAGCTTTGGAATGCCGGCATTGACGCCGCCCGCCGGCACGCCTCCTGACCGCCGTCTTTGAGATAGAACTCCCCTTTCAACGGGTCGAAGCGGCCGTTCACATCGACGTCGTACAGCGCGTAGAACGCGCCGCCCTCCACCAGCCCCCTCCAGCGGAAGGGATTCAGCGGATGCGGAAACGCAGCCGTCCGGAGGGGTTCCTCTCCCCTGTACAGGTGCGACTCCAGCGCCTCCACCGCGCGCGTGTGCAGAAGCCCGCGTCCCCCGTTGTACAACACGAGAAAACTGAGCGCGAAAATTGCGGCCCCGCGCCCGGCGTTCGCGTTCCGACTTTTGTCGCCGATCTCCGAACCGACCAGACGGGACAGCGCCGGCGCAGCGAAGGCCAGCACTAGCACCGCCAGAATCCACGGATCCAGAACCGGCGTCCAATCCAGCCGCAGCCACGCGGCCGAAAAGGGCAGCAGCAGCCGGATGCCGTACAGATTTAGCCAGTCCAGCAGCAGGTGCGACAGGATCCCGGCTGCCGACAGCCACAACGACACCGTCCAGTCCACCGGCTTGCGCGTGGCTGCCCGCAAGATCGCCGGAGGAATCAGCGCCATCACGGGAAGCAAGGCCAGCGAATGCGTCAGGTGCCGGTGCGCATCCAAATACGCCGAAGCGCCGAACAGCGACGAAACCACGTCGAGGTCGGGCGCGTTGGCGGCGAGAGCCAGCGTCCAGGCGGCGCGCGGGGAGTAGCGGCTGAGCCCGGCCCGGCTCAGCGCCAGTCCCACCAGCGTGTGCGTGAGGTTGTCCAAAATGTGCCGCTGGAACTTGCCGCTTGCTGACGCGCGCGGCTCGGTTACGCCGCAAGCCGCTAGTGCGGCTCCACGGCCTCCACCAGATGGGCAATATTCGTGTAGCCGTTCATGGCCAGGCGGCAGGACGGGCCGTCACCCCAGAAGCGCGGGGCATGGAACGTGAACGGCGGCACGTAGACGATGTCGCCTTCCTCGGCGATCACTGTGCCGTGGTACTCGATCGGGTACCGTATCTGGCCGGTCAGGATCACCCAGAACTCGGCGCATTCGGGATGATAGTGGCCTTTGAATTTTTCGTTCAGCGGCGGCATGTCCTTGTTGTAACCGTAAATGATATTGGACACCGCGCGGTCGTCGTGCACGAAACGGCTGCCGCGGTACTTCGGATCTTTGGCCAGCTCGTAGAGGTTGATGTGCGGCTTGTTGCCGTGATCGTACGGCCCGGGCTTCCGGTTCAGGCGGACCTTGATGAATTCGAATCCGGCCAGCTTGGGCGGCTCCACGTCCTGTGGGTACAAAGTCTTCGCCTTGGCGATATTGACCTCGAAACGAAGCGCCGGCTTGTCTCCGACCGTCTCCATCGAGAAGATGGTCTGCATCGGCGCCTGCACCATCGATCCCTTGGTGGCTACAAAAGGTTCCTGGCCTTCGATCTCGAATCGAATCTCCCCGTCCATCACCACCCACCAGGCCCGCGTATCCGGATGAAAGGCGCGCAGCGTCTTCGAGCCCGGCTTGGACTGGATGTACTCGCCGCGCAGATGATCGTCGTCCACGATCAATTCGCGCCATTCGGCTTGCCCCTTGTGCTTGGCCTTTAGGTCGGCGATCTTGGTGTGCGGCTTGTGCGGTGGTTTCCACACCGTCTTTGCGACGGCCTTGGGAGCCCAGGATGGAGCTTCATTCGACACGCGCTGGGCCATCAGGAAGGACCCGAAAGCGCATATCAACACACTGCTAACGAGGTACTTGGTCGGAGGCATGCGCGAATTTTATCACGGCCCATACTGCGGCGAAGCCGCAGTATGGGCCGGCGTTGGGTGTTGGGTGATGGGTGGTGGGGGGCTTGGTGCGTGGTGAGGTGCTTCTGTTTGTGTCCGAGGTTTTTTCCGGCGGCCAAAGGCCTCAAATAGATAAAAACTGCGCGCGGCGCACTGCACTTCCTCCACCCATCACCCAACACCGGTGCGGACTACGGCAAAGCCGTAGTCCGTGCCTGAATGCGCAGATTGCGAAACATAACGACAGTTCGCGGGTCGTGGATTTGCAGGCCGATGGGGCCTGTCATGGGCCGGCCCGGTTCGCCCGGATGCTCGGCGGCGAGGCGGCCGTTCAAGCGAACGCGGATCATATTCCTTCTGGATTCGATGTCCATGGAGTTCCAGTCGTCGTCGAGCTGCGCGCCTTCCTTCGCCGCCGCGAAAAGGTAGACGCTGCCGGACGGGTACTTCTCCCCGGGAAAGCCGCTCGATAGCTGAATCTCATATCCGATGTGCGACGGCGTCTTATTGTCGTCGCGATCCGGCGGCAGCACCCATTTCGCGCGCGACGTGTCCCGAATCGACACGCCGCTGTTGCCTCCGCGCCGCAGCCAGTACTCCACGTGGAGGTCGAACTCTCCGTATTCTTCCCGCGTGTACAGCCAGGCCTGATGCTTCGCCGTCTCCAGGTTGCGCTGGCCTACCAGCGTGCCGTCCTTCATCATCGACCAGATCCCGTCGCCGACCGGCTCCCACCGGCTGAGCTTCGGATCAAGTAGGTTGACCCACTGCCCGAAAGCGCAGTGGGCCATCGCAAACAGCAGTGCCGCAGTCAGGCGCATCATGGGCATTCTATCAGCGCGGCGCAGGTCAGCCAGCACGGCGGCGCATCGAGGGCGCCGAATAGAACAACCGGCGCGGCGCACTGCGCTTCCTCCACCCAACACCCATCGCCCAACGCCGGACCGGACGACGGCTTTGCCGTAGTCCGGCCCATCAGGCCGCCTCACGGAGCGGCGGACGAAGCGGGCCATACAGGTCCGGATCCTCGTCCGGCCATTCGCCGAGGTCCGGCAGATAGACGACGTGCCGGTTAGTGGTTTCGATCCGGCCGGCGAAATATTCGTCCAGCGGAAACAGGCTGTACGGCTGCAGCTCACGGAAGACGCGGCCGAGCTTCTGCTGAATCCGGTAGATATAGTGAAAGAATACGCCCCGGTTTACTTTCAGCCGCTGGCAGCAAAGCCTCCAGTCGGCCCCCAGAAGGAAGTGATAGCGGAATACCTGGTGCTCGAATGCGCTCAGCGTCCGCTTGCTGACAAGGCAGAAATCGGCGATGTAATCTTCCACCAGGCGTTCATAGCTGCGTTTGCGGTCGCGCCCCCCGCTCTGTACCAGGCTGACCTTGGTGATGCTTCTTTCGTCCAGCAGGCAGCGCCGGAACCGCGCGTAACAGGCGCGGAAAATTGCCCGCAGCACACACGGACACGGCTCGGCTTCTCCGCCGGAGTCGAAAAGAATGCCCTGGCCTTCGCAGAGCGTGCAGTAGGGCTTGGCAAGCCCGATTGTTTCCGAACGAGTCCATTCCATCGGGTTGATCCTCAGGTGTCCGCATCTTTCGCCGGCGGAGCAGGCTGCTGAATAGACTTTCACTATTGGCGCGCGGAGGAAATAAGTCAACAGGAATGAATTAAAAATATGAGAGGAATTCCAAAAGACCTTTTCGGGACCCGTAACTGTTTAATTGCAGGGATGATGCGCCGGGATAATGGAGACCGGGTGATTCTTCTCAGGAAATCCAGTTGGCGCCGATTCCCATTGACCTATTTCAGATAGCTATATACTAGGGCCATGCAGTGGCGTCAAATGCAGGCACTCCTTGTAATGGAGGTCCGCCGCCGCGTCGCCGGAGGAGAATTCACCGAGCGCGGTCTCGCTTCGGACATCGGAGTCTCCCAGCCGCATCTGCACAATGTCCTGAAAGGAGCGCGGGCCCTGACCCCTGGCGTCGCCGATCCGCTGCTGACGCGCCTCAAGCTCAGCTTGCGCGACCTGCTAATGGCTCCGGAAGAAACCGGCGGTCTCCGGCCGGTCCGTGAACTGGCCGGGGCGCTCGGACCCGCCCTGCCCTTCCCGCTCGCCGACCATCCTTTGCTGCGCCACTCCTTCCCTGCTTCGCTGCTGGCGAACGTGCGGGACCCCAAAGTGGCGCGCCTCGCCGCCGACGCCGCGCTACTTCCGGAGTTCCTCACCGGCGACCTGGTCCTGCTCGATTTCGACCCGCGGCATCGCGTCCGGCCCCACCCTGCCTGCTGGTTCGCGGCCGATTTTTCCGGCGGCCCCGCGGTGCGGCGCGCGAGCTTGCAAGGCGGCGAACTGCACTTGTATTCCGCGTCCGGCCGGCCCGCCACGTGCATTTCGATGGTGAACAAGCATATCCTGGATGTTCTGCGAGCGAGGATCGTCTGGCTTGGAAGGCAAATGGAACGTCCTGAGACCCCAGCACGACCGGCTGAAGAAACTGGCCGGCCGCCTGGACCTGTTGATTGAGAAGGACGAACGTCGTGCGCGGCACGAGTTCGAGATCGGCGAGCTGCGCCACAAGGCCGCCGCCGAACTGCACGCGATCTGCGCCGGCTTCGTCCGCAGCATCAATTCCCTCCTGGAGAGAGCGCGCGTCGAGCTGGATCCTTCCGAGTACTCGCCCGAAACCTTCCGCCCCGACGACCCCAACCTGTTCCAGATTCACGTGCGCGGCCGCATCATGCAGATCACCTTCGAATCGCCCGAAGAGATCGTCTCCACCGAGCATTTCCGCGTACCATATGTGCTCGAAGGCGTCATCCGCTGCTTCAACCAGGCGCTGCTCGACCGCGAAGCCATCGAGGAACAGCTCCTCTTCTTCTGCCTGGAAAAAAATCGCAAGGCCTGGCGCTACTTCAACGGACGCACCTACCACAGCGGGCTGTTCGACGAGGAATATCTCGTCACTTTGATGGAGCAGTTGCTTTGAGTGCGTTGGACCTTTCATTGGACAACGCAGCATCTTACCTGGCGGCTCGCGGATTCCGCGTCGATGTGCTGGCGGAGTTGGGCGGCGGCGTGTCGAACACCGTTCTGCTGGCCGGGACGGACCGCGGGCGCATCGTGCTCAAGCAGGCGCTGGGCCGGCTTCGCGTGGAGCAGGAGTGGCTGAGCGACCGCACACGGATTTTTCGCGAGTCGGCGGCGATGAAGGCGCTCGGCGCTCTGCTGCCGGCCGGGTCGGTGCCGGCGTTGGTGTTCGAGGATCGCGAGAATCTGATCTTCGCCATGACCGCCGCGTCCGAGGCGGCCGCGTCCTGGAAAGATATTCTGATGCGGGGCGAGATCCACGCCGAAACCGCGGCCGCGGTGGGCCGCATGCTCGGGGAAGTGATCCGCGCCACTTGGGCCAGCCCGGCGTTTGCGTCCGAATTCGGCGACCAGACCGTCTTCGACCAGCTTCGGATCGATCCTTATTACCGGACCACGGCGCTCCGGCATCCCGACCTCGCGGGACGCTTCCAGGCGTTGATGGAACAATCGGCCGAGCGCCGCGTCAGCCTGGTGCATGGCGATTGGAGTCCCAAGAATTTTCTGGTGAACCCTACTGCGGTGACGGCGATCGACTGGGAAGTAGTGCATTACGGAGATCCGGCCTTCGATTCGGCTTTCCTGCTAAACCATCTCCGGCTCAAAGCGTTCCGGAACCCGCAGTGGAAGAGCCGCTACGCCGAAGCGGCGGACGCTTTCTGGAAGGAGCTGTGGGTGCGGCTGCCGGAGGACGCCGAATGGTTCGAAGCCGCCACGGTGGCCCATCTCGGCTGCCTGATGCTGGCGCGCGTCGACGGCAAATCGCCGGCCGAGTATCTGACCGAGAGTCTCAAGGCCCAAGTGCGCGATTTCGCCCGCCGCCTGATCGCGTCGCCGCCCTGGTCGGTGAGCGACCTTTGGAACTGACCGGCATGCACAAAACGCAGATCAAGGAGGTCGGCGCGCGGGAGATTCTGGACTCGCGCGGAAATCCGACGCTGGCCGCGCAGGTGGAGCTGGCCGGAGGCGTCTTCGCCGGCGCGATGGTTCCGTCCGGCGCCTCCACCGGCTCTCACGAGGCGGTGGAACTGCGCGACGGCGACGCCGCCCGATACGGCGGCAAGGGCGTCCGCCGCGCGGTCGCAAATGTGCGCGAGATCATCGCCCCGGCGCTCCTTGGCATGGATGCCACGGACCAGGACGCGATCGACAGGCGCATGATCGCGCTGGATGGAACACCGGACAAGTCCCGCCTGGGCGCGAATGCGATCCTCGGTGTCTCCTGCGCGGTGGCTCGCGCCGCCGCCCGGGCGACGGCCCAGCCATTGTGGAAGTACCTGGCCGGCGCGCGCGAGCCGCGCATGCCGGTCCCCATGATCAACATTCTGTCGGGCGGGCTTCACGCCGGCGGCAATGTGGAGTTCCAGGATTTCCTTGTCATCCCGAACGGCTTCGCGTCGTGCGAGGAAGATCTGGTGGCCGTGGCGGCGATCCACCGCGCGGCGCGCGAGGAGATCGCTGCACGCGGATATGTGATGACCGGCGTCGCCGACGAGGGCGGCTGGGGGCCGCGGCTTCAGTCGAACGAAGAAGCGCTGGAAATCCTCACGCGATCGATAGAAAGCGCCGGCTTCGCCCCGGGCAGCCAGGTCTCGATCGCTATCGACGTCGCGTCGACGCACTTCTGTGAGAACGGCGTCTACCGCCTGAAGAGCGAGGGCCGGGAACTCTCCAGCGCCGGCATGACCGACCTGCTGGCCGCCTGGTGCGGCCGCTATCCGGTGGTTTCGATCGAGGACGGGCTCGCCGAGGACGACTGGGAAGGGTGGCGCGGTCTGACGGAGCGCCTCGGTGCGCGCGTGCAGTTGATCGGCGACGACCTGTTTACGACGCATCCGGAGCGCCTGGCCCGCGGCATCCGGGAACGCGCCGCAAACGCTGTGCTGGTCAAGAAAAATCAAATCGGCACGCTGACGGAAACTTTCGCCGTGATCGACGCGGCGCGGGCCGCCGGTTTCCGCGCGGTGATCTCCGCCCGAAGCGGCGAAACCGAAGACAGCTTTCTTGCCGACCTGGCCGTGGCGTCCGGCGCCGGCCAGATCAAGATCGGCTCCGTGACCCGCTCCGAGCGACTCTCGAAGTACAACCGGCTCCTTGAAATCGAATCCCGCCACTTCTCGTGAGTGACGGGGTTCTCCCGCAACTGGTGCTGCTCTGTCACTACACCGTTAGCTCCGAGCCGCTTTCAGCCCGCCTCCACCCGAAGTACACTGGAGTTTACCAGTTCGCGACACCGGGCCGTCCTTTGCCGTTCCCGGCCCGGGCGCATCCCATACAGGCGGTTTAACTTGAGCATCCTTACTGCAGACTCACAAGCCGTGGAAAAGGCAGCCCGCGAGAAGCTGGACGCCTGGACACGCGAGATCGTCGACTGGCATTTCAATCCGGAGACGGGCTGCCCCTTCTGGCTCGATTTCGCGGGGAAGCTC
>JACXTT010001448.1_pt1 | contig 39357 bp, 26 predicted proteins | sample 9270951 | NCBI WGS metagenome assembly JACXTT01 (sample SAMN15532306, study PRJNA645909) | rock metagenome | isolation source: weathered quartz diorite | place: Puerto Rico | collected 2017-06-21
AACTACCGTTACCGTGTCTTGGATTGCGCGGAGGCTAAACATGGGAACGCGGGGCAATGTGACGCACCTACTGTATTGGCAGGGCAAAACTTCGCCGGAGGACAATCAGGCCAGCCTTGATCTATAAAGATGGCAATACCATTGACTGACACCTTTTTGAATGGTTTCAACAGAGCAAGATGGCTTCTAGTGCCTGGCAGAACTGATTCAGGCAGAGAAGAGCGACCCAAACGAAGAATTGGGCACGGCAATTTTTTTACTTATTGACACCCGTCCTAATGGGTGACACTTGCTCCTGCTCGACGGCTGTGCGTCTGGATCATTGCCCGCTGTTGTAGTGAGTGCTGCTCAAGTTTATGGTCGTCCCCACTCGGAAAAATTGGGCGGCACCGCTCATGGCGTTCGTGTAAGGAGAATTGGTGGATAGGTTGCTCCAGGAACCATTGAGAGAAGTTGCGCCATACAAAGCAGTTGTCATCTCGAGACTGCCGCCAGGGAAATTCATGACCAGGTTCGTGCCGGAGCGCGTAAAGGTAAGCGATGGCGGGATCGCTGCGCTAAGCGACGGCGGTATCGTGATTTTGTAAGCCGTGCCCTGGCTCGCGCGTTGCCCGATGTCTTGGTTGTAGTCATAGAAATTCGTCCCGCCATGTGACGCTGTTCCATACAGGACTCCCAAGTAATAGGTAATACTGCCGGTGGGCATCTTTCCATCCAAGTTGGTCTGCAAATCCACGCCAAAGATATTCGGATTACCCTGGTCCAAGGCGTTTGTGTTCATGGTCAGCGAGAAATCATGCAGCACGGTGAAGCGCGAGCCGTCGGTCTTCAGGCCGAACACATTGCCGTTCCCGTAAGCGCCGCCGGCGCTGGACGTGCCGTAGAGCGTGTCGCCGACCACGGTCAGGCCGGATTTTTGGGCCAGTCCATCACTGTTGGTGGAGCCATAGACCAAAGTATAAGGTGGTCCTCCCGGATAGAGTTCCGGAAAGTAGATGGTGGCATCGGCGGGCTTGGCGAAACTGTGCAAGGTCTTGAAGCCGGAACCGTCCGTCTTCATGCTGAAAATCGTCCCCTGACCGTAGGCGCCGCCGGCCGATGTCATCCCATAGAGCGTGTCGCCCAGATCCCTAGCATAAGAGCCATCGGTGCCCGTGTAACCGGCCCGGGTCAGGTTGACGATGGGATGCGCGCCATCGCTGTTGGTGCCATCCGGCCCGGAAACGGCGGAGAAACTGTGCAGGTTGACGAAGATGTTGTTGGTGGGAGGAGTCGCAATGAGGACGTTGGCGAAATACACCGTGCCGTTGCCCGTCGCGCCACCGTCCCTGGCCGTCCCATAAAGCTTACCATCAGACGCACCACTTTCCACAATCGGTCTGCCCACGGGATTGGCCCCATCGCTATTCGTGCCGCTTGGACCATTCGTCGGCGAAAAGTAATGAACTATGGCAAAACCATTCGTAACCTCGAAGCCCCATGATGAACCGATAGCGCCAGAATTAGCACCGCCACCAGGTTGGACCCAAAACGTGTAAGTCTGAAAAGTGATAGTCATGCAATCGCTGCCGCAGCTAGCTAAGCTGACAGGGGAATGCGGAGCACTAGTCGGAAGCAGAACGGTATCCGGGTAAAACGACGAGGCCTCGCTGGCGACGACATAGACACCTCCGCGACCAAATTCGAATGCGGCCAAACCATAGGGTCCCCCTATTAAGCTGTGTCCATCCCCCCCACTGGAGGGGACAGTGAGTCGAACAAAGTGTGACCAATCGGCGGGGCTCCGCTGATCTCCCCAAAGTTGCCATTGGTGCTGATAAAGAACACTGCTGAACTATAACCAGGACCCGACACTGTCCCATACAGCTTCGTCGAGCCACTTGCGGCAGGAGCCACCCGCAAATTGCCGGAAGGATAGGCCTGGCTGGTCGGGAAATGGACCAGGGTGGTGAAGGTCTGCGCCGAAGTTTTGCCGGCGATCAACGCCAGCCCGATGAACAGACAATAGAGTTTCGCTTTCATGGTTGCATTGCCCGTGCGAACACCGAGCGACACGGGCGTCGTCATGATTAGAGGTTCACGGCCAAAGGACCAGAAATGATGAGGACGAGCTTCATATTACAAGTTTGGCTGGTAATAACAAGCCATTTTTCGCCCTCGCCCACTGTCGTTTCGGGTTCGACTGCACGGCCCGCGCACTTTGAAAAAGGGACTTCGGTTGCACGCGTGACGCGTGAACCGGTCTTGAATTGAACGTCGTGGCGCGTTCGATTGGAAGTGTTGCCAGAGCGGAAAACGCTTTTCCCAAAAGCAAAACCGGTTTGACCCGAAGGAACGCGCTCGCCGCGCTGTCGCGCCGTCGCAGCGGGCCGAGCACGTCATGTTCGTGGACCTCGCGCGCAACGACATCGGGCGCGTGTGCGATTTCGGCAGCGTGCAGGTGCGCGACCTGATGATCATCGAGCGTTACAGCCACATCATGTACATCGTGTCGAGCGTCGAGGGCCGGCTGGCGGCGGGCAAAACCAATTACGACCTGATGCGCGCGACGTTGCCGGCGGGCACGGTGAGCGGCGCGCCGACGATTCGCGCCATGCAGATCATCTCCGAAAAGGTGTCAGTCAATGGTATTGCCTCCGAGTTTTAATCGTAATCCTGGTTGTAAATCTTAATCGGTCGTCTCCAATTAGCTCGCAACCCTCACCTTTGTCCCACTGCCTCTGACGACCTGACGGCTCCTGACGGATTGCCTGACGGCTTCGAGTTTCACAACTGGCTGTGGCTACAACGTTCTGACGGCCTGACGACTCAAAACCCCCAAGTGCCTCCGTGGGACATGCTCACAGCCTCCTCACAAAGACTTCGGCAAAAAGCGCTGACGCCGGCCAGTACAATGCATGAGATAGCCAGGCGAAAAACCCCGGGAGCCCTGTCAGCGCCTTACTTCACCGAGTCCAGGTACCGCCTCCGCCACTCCGCGCGCGAAAGTTTGCCTCGTTGATTGGCTGCCAGCGAATCCACAAACCACCACTCGCGCGGCACCTGCCACGCGGGAAGTCTTTCCATCAGGTATTGTTTTAAAACTTCGCGATTGAGACGCGCATCCACGGCAAGGCACGCGACTATTGTCTCGCCGCGCGCGGCATCCGCGCTAGGCACACCGAAGGCTACGCAGTCCCGCACGTGTGGGTGAGCCACCAGCGCATTCTCGATAGTCTCTGCGGCAACTTTTCGTCCCGCGACATTGATTTGGTCGCTCGCGCGGCCGCGCAGGTAAACGTTGCCTTCGGAAATTTCGGCCAGATCGCTGGTGCGAAAAATTCCGTCACGCAGGCTGTCGCTTGGTTCCGGCCAGTAAGTTTGCCCCACAGCCGAACCACGAACTTCCAGGCAACCGCCGGCGTTCACAGTTAGGTTGACATTGCGCATTGGCGTCCCGACGCAAGCGCCATCCGAGCGCGGCTGTGAAGTTGCGTCGTAGGCGATGCCTCCACATTCGCTGCTGCCATAGAAATTATGAATCTTCAAACCGCGGTCGCCGAAAACGCTCTGTTCCAGGCCCAGCGGCAGCGGGGCGCCCGCGGAAATAGCCAGCCGCACATTGCCAGGGATGGCCTCCGCCTCGTGCCAGCGACTCCACAGCGCCGGCACGCCCGCTAGCGTTATCGTCGGCACCAGCACCGCTGCGCGCCGGATCGCTTCCGGCAGCCCTGAGCCCGCCAGGATCAGTGGAATGCCGTGCAGCAGGAGCGGCAAAACCAGGTTGGAAAACCCATACGAATGAGCCAGCGAAATAACGCCCAGGTTCGGCCAATCCGGTTTCAATCCCATCGTGGCAACGATGTTTTCAGCATCGGCGATGAGCTGCGCCGCGGTGAAGGCGACCAGCCGGGATGAGCCGGTCGTAGCGGATGTTGTTTTCAAGTGGACCACGCCGGCCGGCAACGGCCCCGAAATGGCGGGAATTGCCTGCCCTGCTTCAAGCGGGCAAAGTACCTGATGATCGCGCCAGGCCCGGAGCACGGCAAAGATTAACTCGGGGGAGGGCCCGCGTGGAAAGGCGAGCGGTTGCTGTTCGCGCGGTTGATTTTCGCTGACAGCCATAAGCTCGGCGAACGTCCAAGTGCCTCCCCCGACAGCGTCCCGCAACGCGATCCGCTCCGGGCAGGCGCTCGCGGTCTGACGCCAACGCTGGTACAACATTGTCAGTCAGGTTGCGCGCGGATAGTTTCTGCGGCAAGCCGTAACATGAATTGCCAACGGCCAATTGCAAGGCCAGTGAGAAAGTCTGCCCAGAGGTCGCCAGTTTGTGACTGTAGGAGACGAAGTGAGGGCGTGTTGCCCAAATGGCGCGAGGTCCAAAAGGTAGGGCGCGCTGTCCCAGCGCGTCGCCCATCTGCGTTTGCACAATAAATCTTCGCGAAAATGACAGATTTTCTGATATATGTATCCAGCGCGCCAACGAACACCCCAGTTTCCGAGCAAAATCGCAGGTTGGGACCGCATCGCTGCGCGCTGGGGACAGCGCGCCCTACCCTCATAGGATCTGGACAACACGCCCGTGAGGAGACTCTAATCAATTTGTTGGCAAACGACACCAACGTTGGTCGAAACGCCATAATCGGAGACTCCTCACGTCGTCTCCTACAATGCCTTACGCCGACTTTGCCACCGGACCCTTGGCAAAATTCCCAGCGGACTTCCAGAGATTCCTCCGCTTCCGGCTCGATTCTACTGTTCCTGATCCTCGCGCTCGTTTCGGGTTGTGCCACCACCCACCGCCAGGAGCTCGCCACTGCCAGACCGTTCGACTTCCAAAGAGACACATTTTCTTTCTCGAACGAACTCGTTTGGGTTTACCAGTACGATACCAATGGCAATTGGACGACCCATGACCGCGATCCAAAACCGGATTATGCCCAGCATTGCTTTGTTCTGGCGCGCTCGACGCGACAGTTCTTTCTCAACGCGAACTTTGACCCGGCCCAGCCAAAGCCTGATGAAGCCAGGTACCGCCGGCTCATTCGGCGCGTGGTTGCGTCCAGCCCTCGCAAAGCTCTGCCCGAAGCTGAGAAGATCCTTATTCCTGGTTACTCTGATTTGCGCTCTTTCAGCCGGGAACACGAGAGACTGCTAAAGGCCAATTGTGGCGGAGGCTGGCAGAGTTACTTTCAGCGAGGTCACTGGCGAATGATTTTCCCCTTCAGCCGCCGCCACCAGGCAAACATGGCCCAGCAGATATTGACCGATTTGAATCGCGACCCGCCCGTCGTCGTCCACCTGGTTCGTTTCCCGCAACTTACAATCAATCACGGTGTGATAATTTTTGGTGCAACTCAGAACGAAAAAGAGATTTCTTTCGAGGTGTATGATCCAAATCAGGCGGCGCAACCTTCGATCTTAAGTTACGACCGCGCGACGCGCCGCTTCCTGTTGGGTGCGAACAGCTACTTCCCCGGCGGTCGCGTGGATGTTTATGAAGTGTACCACAAATGGAATTACTGAAGCGCTCTGAATGTGGCGATTGGGACCGCTCCTTATCAGGGCCCCGTCACTGCTTCACAAGCCAGGTGCGTGGCCTGGTTCATCCTGGTATTGGGATTTCCCGGGGATTCATCAAAGTCCTCGATTTGGCCGTCATTCCAGCATACAATAAGCTCGAGGCTCGGAACGATGAACAGGACGCGAATGCCGCCATGTCCCGCAGCGGCGTAAGCGTCCGGCGGCGCATGCGCGAATAAACGCCGACCAGCGGAGTTCGTGCCGTTGAGCCACCAGTTGAAGCTGTAATAGCCCGGGCCGGCTCCGGTTATGTTGCGTGTCCCGCCCAGCGTTCGCTGTCCAGGCAGCATCTCGGCCTCATTACCACCAGTGCGCGGAGTATTCGGCAGCACCGGACTGTGAAGGGCCATTCGCACGAAATTTGTCTGCAAGAGCTGTTGGCCGCGCCATTTTCCCTGCCTTAAATAAAGCAAGCCGAAGCGCGCCAAATCGCGCGTGGAAATCGCCAGCCGGCCATCGCGATCCGGCCGCCTGAACGGGCTGAAGGAATAATGGTCTTCGAATTTCAGAGGCTCGGCTAATCGCGAGCGAAGGACCTCGGTGCCATTCGTCGTGAAAACCTTTTGAGTCAGCGTGTCGTAGTACAACGCCAGCGCGAAATCGTTGTAGGCGTAGGCTACGCCGGGCGGCTCAGACAAGCCATACCCGGAAGTCTGCGAGGCGAAATGCCGCCAGGTGATCGAAACATCTTTGCCCTGGTTGAGCGTCTTGAGACGCGGCTCGAATTCGGAAACTGGTGCGTCCACGCTCGTCAATTTTCCCTCCTGAACGGCAAAGAATAGGAGCGTGGAAATGACCGGCTTGACGGCAGAGGCGATATCGGCGCTCCGGGCGGGGTCGCCCCAGCTATACGCCACGTAACCATACCGAACCACGCAACCTCGCCCGCCAACAGGGTCACGCAACGCATCCAGTTTCGCTTGGGACAAACCCACTGACTCAGGTTGCCGGAACTCCCAATGTTCGCCGGGAAAGACCGGCTCAACCTGAGCGCTCAGTGATGACCCCTGCACAGCAAGGAAGACAGCCAAAGCTGAATTACGAATGACCTGCCTTCGTCCGACTCCGGCACGGTGAGACGATGATGAAAACCGAGAAACGGTTCGAGCCGTCGTACGGGCGCGTTGCCGAAATGGCGCGAAACCCCAACGCTCTGGCGCGCTGAAGACAGCGCGGCGACGAATACCGCAGAAACCAAACAAACTCGCAGTGTGCGACAGAACCGCGGCGCGCTGTGGACAGCGCGCCCTACCCTCAAGAGATTTGGGCAACACGCCCGTACGGAGGTTCTGATTGGAGATTCCAAAATCCATAAATGATCAAAGCCTCCTTACGTCGGCTCCGACACTTAAAGTGATTTTGCAACCGCGCTCCGAACGCGCAAATGCTCAAGCGAACAGGGTCGTGGCGGCCTTGGCTTTAACCAACTCGCGGGGCTGCTTGAGATGGTTGTAAACGATCGTTTCCGGATCTATCCCGAAGGCGTGATAGATCGTCGCGAGCAGTTCGGTCGGGTGGACCGGGTTTTCGGCCGGGCTGCTGCCGGTCTTGTCGGACTTGCCGTGAACGTAGCCGCGTTTAATCCCCGCCCCGGCGATGACCGAGGTATAACAATAAGGCCAATGGTCGCGGCCGTCGGCGCTGTTCGAATTGCCGGAGGTGCTGACGCCTTTCTGCGGGCTGCGGCCGAATTCGCCAATGGCCAGCACAATCGTTTCCTTGAGCAGGCCGCGGTCGTCCATGTCGGCAATGAACGTGGCGAGGCCTTTGTCGAGCATCGGCCCGGATTGAGTCCCCATCCGTTTGGTCAGATCCACGTGGTGATCCCAGGAATGGTTGTCCGAATTGGCGATCTTGGGCCAGATGACTTCGACGACGCGGGTACCGGCCTCGATGAGACGCCGGGCCAGCAGGCAGCTTTGGCCGAAGGTATTGCGGCCATAGCGGTCGCGCACCTTGTCAGGCTCCTGTGTCAAATCGAAGGCGGTGCGCGCGCGTCCGGAGATAATCAGGTTCAAAGCGCGCTGGTAATAGTCGTCCAGATTGTACTTTTCGACGGCCTTTTCGACATCCGGCATGGCTTCTTCGATCGCATCGCGAAGTTTGGCCCGGCGTTGGAGGCGAAGCGCGAACACTTCCGGCGGCAATTTCAAATCGTCCACGCGAATGTGGTCCATTTTGTTCATGTCTAGGTCGTCCCCTGGCGGGAAGAGCGTGTAGGGATCGAAGGCCTTGCCAAGGAACCCGGCATAGCCGCCTTTGCCGACCACGTTCGATTCCTGGAGCGGGCGAGGCAGCGTTACAAACGGCAGCATTGGCTCGGTTACGGGACGCAACCGGATAATCTGCGAGCCGAAATTGGGAAAGTCCTTCGGATCCGGCGGTTCGAGCTGGCCTGACGGGCTCACCTTATCGGTGGTATAGCCGGTCATGATTTGGTAGATGGCCGCCGTGTGATTGAACAGGCCGTTGGGCGTGTAACTCATCGACCGAATCATAGTGAACTTGTCGTTCACCTTGGCCAACTCCGGCAAAACCTCGGTGAAGTTAACACCAGGAATCTTCGTAGGGATGGGCTTGAAGGAACTGCGAATATTGTCGGGGAGGTTCTCCTTGGGGTCCCAAAGATCGAGGTGGCTCGGGCCGCCCTGGAGATAAATCATGACGACGTTCTTGGCCGTACCCCAGCCCGGGCCGCCGGCGCGCTTGCCCGGTTCTGCCGCCATCGCCTGTAATTTAAAGAGCGATCCGAGCGACAAGCCGAGCATGCCCGCGCCGCCCACGCGGAGCAGGTCGCGGCGCGTCATTTTAAGCTGAGGATCACAGAGATCGCTGCACGTTCCGCCGGTTATTTTGATCATATGTTGTTAACGATTTAATGATTAAAAAGGAATGCCGGACTGTTAATCAGCGCCCAGGCCAAATCCTGGACGACCGTCAGCCGTTTGTTCTCACCTTGATGCGCGCTGGCAACCGAGTCCTCCCGCAATTGAACCAGGTACGGATCGATGCGGATCGGTTCCTCCGACTTGGACAGAACTTTTTGCAATTCCGTCAGTTTGGGATCCGTCGGCAGAGGCTCCGAGGCCCGGGCAAACGACGCTTTGCGCTTCCAATACTCCGCGTCGGTACTCTTGTAGAAATCGAGGATCGCCGAAGCTTGCTCGGTCGTGCGCTGTCCGGCCGGCGCCCGCGCCGCCTGCACGACGTCTTCCGTAACCCCGAAGTCCAGCGGCTCCTCGCTCCTGGTGACGTAGAGACGGAAATGGCCCAATATGAAATCCTCGCCGAACTGCTGTTTCAGGACAAACCGCAACATTGCCCCATTGGTGCTGGCAATCGCGTGCTCGAGCTTGAAGGTGGCCGTGTGACGCTGGATGCCGGGCGCCCCACCGATGGCCCAGCCGTTCCGGCCGGCCTCGACCTTGCTATCGATGGCTTGTTTGGCCGAAAAATCCTTTTGTGAGAAATCCGCATTCGCATCCACGAACTTAACGGCCGTTTCAGGCGCGTTTGTGCCCGCTCCCCATTTCAGTTCGAATTCGCTCAAGACGAAGTTGCCATCTTCGTGGCGGCCGGGCCCAAATCTGGGAAGCTTCTCGTCCGGCAACGTTTCGAGCATCACTCCCGTGACATTTGTGAGCGGCGATTCCGCGAGAATCGTATAGTCGGACGCGGTCTTGCCGGAGTAAGCGGTGATCGAACCGTCGTCGCGCTTGGCGAGCCTGACTTTCGCGGTGGCAGAAACTTTCTTGGGTTGAACCAGCACCCAGGTCGTCTTCGTGTCGGCCGGATTGTTTTTCGTTTCCCAGAACGCGGCCGCCGCAGGCACCAGCTTTTCGTATGCCTTCAACTCGCTCTCTGTGACCCCGATTTCCGATTGCCGGCGCTTGTCGAGTTCCGCCCGCAGAGACTTGGTCATCTCGTCATAGACACCGAGGTCCGCCTTGGCCCGCGTGATGGCCTCTTCGCGCTGGTGTTTCATGTCAGCAATCACGGGCGCCATTTTCACTTCCAGCGCGCTCAGTTCGTTCGTGATTTTGGCGTTGTCGGCTTCGACCGTGCCGAGCAACGCGAGAACGTTTTTGCACTCCGAGTCGGAGGCGGGCCTGTTGAGCACTCGAAGGAAGACGTCGTTGACCAGTTTATGGTCGTCTTTTTCAGTTTCCACTAGTTTAGCGAGAGCATTGGTCGGTGCATTAATGGCATCCGAGACGGTCGGTCCACTCAGCAGGGCCATGACGGAACCGAGTCGAATGTCGCTGGTGCGCTCGCATTCACAGGCGCTTTGGCGGGCGGGGCGGCCGAGCGTGGCCAACAGACCGCTACTGTCATCCGTGGTTGCGTCCGCCAACTGAGTGGCGCGCTGACCAGGCTTGGCGCCCGGGAAATTCGGCGTACTGCCTGTTACCCGGAAGACCGCGTCAACCAGCGTTTCGGCCGGCAAACGGCGGGCGAGCGCGTACGAGTAGTTCACCGGGTCGTCCTCGTTCCATTTAGTCGGCCGAATCGAAAGTTGGTACGTGCGCGACTTGCAGATGAGCTGCACGAGGTGGCGCGCGTCGAAATTGTGTTCGATGAACTGGCGCGTGAGGTAATCGAGCAAAGCGGGATTGCGCGGCGGGTTGCCGGCCCGAACATCGTCGAGGGGTTCGATAATACCGGCACCGGTCAGATATCCCCAGAGGCGATTGACATAGCTGGAGGCGAAGAAGCGGTTGTCCGGCGTGCTGATCCAGGTTGCAAGCTGCTCGCGCCGCGTGGCCTTCTCTTTGGTCTCAGACTTCGCGGCGAATGGAAATGCCGGCGGCGAAACCTTGCCGGTGCGGTCGTGCTTCACTTCTCCTTCGGCAGCATCGGCCACTATTTCGTAGAGCGGTTTGGCGCCCTCGACGTCATTGCCCTTGATCTTTTGGCCTTCGCTTTTCGGGTCTTCCTTCAACGAGACCTGGGCGAAATAGGCGGCCAGGTGATAGTACTGATCCTGCGTCCAGCGCTCGAACGGATGATCGTGGCATTTGTTGCAATTGAACCGCGTGGCCAAAAAGAGATGCGTCGTGTTTTCCATCGCCTCGGCCGGTGTGCGGAGAATCTTCCAATAACTGGCTGCCGGGTTCTCGCGAGTCGAACCGGACGCCGTCAGAATTTCGCGGGCGAACTCATCGTAGGGCGTGTTTTTCTCGACTTCGTGGCGAATCCAGGCGCGGAAAGATTCGGCACCGTCGCTGCCCAAGTACTTGCTGTTGCATTGGAGCAGGTCGGCCCATTTGTTGGCCCAAAAATCGACATAGTCGGGGCTGCCGATCAGGCGGTCCACGACCGCGTCGCGCTTGACGCGTGTCTCGCGCGAGTCCTCCAGGAACGCCTTGATCTCTGGTGGCATCGGCGGAAGCCCGGTCAAATCGAGATAGACCCGCCTGATGAACTCCAGATCCGTGCAGAGTTCCGACGGCTCGAGCTTCATGCGCATCCACTTCGCGGCAACCAACTCGTCGATCTTGCCCCAAACCGGAGGGTCTTTCCACACGAACCCGCTCCGGTCGCCCATCACGGTCAGAGTTGTGGCGGCATAATTTCCTTCGTAACGAGCGAGCACGGGCGCCTCGCCGCGCCGCAATGTGGTAACCAGACCGGCGTTGTCGATAGTGGCAATATCGGAGTTGCCACTCTCGATGAAGGCCTCCGCCGTGACGTCGCGCACGACCCCATCCGCGTAGCTGGCCACCACGCGCATTTGCTGGCGCGAGCCAATCTGCTGCACGACTGGGTCTTGTGGAAAAACCTCGATTTTAGTCACGCGCGGGGATTTCAGGTCGAGCGATGCGCCATTGGCGATCCACTGCCGAAGAATCCCGTAATACTTGCTGTCAACCGTCGTGCGCCGCCCCCCCTCGTGAGGAACTTCCGCCACGCTTTTTAGCAGCATCAGGCTGTCGTCCGGCGAGGCCAGATTCACACGACGCGAGGCCAAATCGTCCGTGAGCGAACGCAGGTCCGTTTCCGGATCGTAGCCGCGCAGCGACAGTTTGAAGCCATTCTTGCCCTCTTTGGCGCCATGGCAGGTCCCCGCATTGCAACCGAGCCGCGAAAGGACAGGGTTAACGTCCCGAATGAAGTCGGCCTGGTAGCCCTTCCCAACCCGGGCAATTTCAACCGGCGCTTCAGCGGTTTTTCCCGCCAGGGAGACTGCCAGTTTGCCCATCCCGTTCTTAAGCGGGCGCAAAATCCCTCGTGAGGAAATGTCCGCTACCGGTTGGTTCAGGGAAAACTTCACCATGCGCGTCACGTCCACCGTATCGCCGGACTGGAGCCGCGCGGTGACGAGCAGTTGGGCATAGTCGTTCGGGCTGGAGAATTTGATGCGGCCCGGCTGAAGTTCCAGCGCGGCGACTTGCGAGCCTTCCGGTAGTGACTCGGGAGTCAGGGCCGGTTCGGCGCTCTTGCTTTCCGTTGTGCCCCACGCCGGGCGGGCCTCGGCCACGGCGCCCTTGGCCAGTGGCACCGACAGGAACGACTTCATGACACTGCCGTTGGTCGTGCTGAAAAGACGCACCATGCCGTCCGAACCGCCAGCAGCGATTAAATTGCCATCCGAGCTAAAGGCTACGGAATAAATCGCCGAGTTGGAGACGCAGGCGCGCGCAATTTCATGAATGCCTTGTTTCTTGTAATCCTCGATCTGCTGCTTTTCCTCAGGTTTGCGCGCCCCTGGAACTTTGCCCATGAGCTGGCGTAGCTCCTTCGGCACGTCATTCGTGTAATCATAACTGCACACCAAGAGCTCTCCGGAGCGGTCCAGGCCACTGCCGCAGGCGATGCGTTTGCCATCGGGGCTGAAACGGACGCTGAACACGCGGCCCGTCATCGGGAACAGCTCGGCGATCAATTGGGCATCATCGCCGATCTCGCGTTTCACCTCACGGAAAATGCGATAGACCTTCGGCATGCCGTCGGAGCCGCCGGCCACGATGTGCTCGAGCGCCGGGTGCGTTGCTACCGCAAGGACTCCGCCTTTGAGTGCGCCGGGAGTGATCGACGTCACATTGTCCACAAACCGTTGTTCCGCCACCTCGGTCAGTTTGACGCTCATATCGCGGCCACCGGAGATGACGTGGTCCCCCTTCACTGAGAACGTCGTGCTCAGCGCCCAGTCGCTGTGTGACCCCATCTGCAGGACCTGTTTTCCCGAGGCTGCTTCGATGGCGCGCACCGTGTTATCTGGGCCGCCGAACGCGATCAGCTTGCTGTCCGGTGACCAGCTCACGCCGTAGAGTGTATCATAGCTGACGGGCACCGAAACCGTCACCTTGCGTTTCGCAACATCCCAAACCTGAATTTCGCCCATCCGCGCCGGATCACCCCCCGCGACCGCCAACCATTGGCCGTCGGGCGAGAATCGCAAAGATTGTATCCGCTCCGAAAGTCCGATGAGCCGCCCGGCCAAAGCGGACCCGCCGTTCTCGTACAGCAGCACCTCATGAAAGCCCGCCACGGCCAGCAATTTGCCGTCCGGCGAGAAGTCCAACGACGTGATCACCGGAGGCCGTGAATAGATGGGCGGATGCGCTGAATCATAATGCCGCCTGGCATCGGCCGGGGTATCATCCTCCGCGCCCTGCTGAATCCACGACTGGATCAATGCCACCTCGTTTTCCAGTAACGGAGTTTTGCCCTTCGGCATGCGCACCTCTCCGTCTTGCGGTGTTACCATCTTCAAAATCGCGCTTTTTTCGGGATGACCGGGGACGACGGCCGCCCCTTCAGTATTGCCGCCGGCGAGCAGTTTTTTGAAATCCGTCATGACATAGTCGCCCTTGCTCTTCGCCGGTTGATGGCAGCCCTGGCAGTTGGCCTGCAGGATTGGCCGGATCTCGCGGTAGTAACTCACCTTTGCCTCGGTCTTGCCCCCCTGTTCCTTGCTGTCAGCCGCGCCGACGCGCGCGGAAACTAGTAACGCGAGCATGGAACCCAGCAGCAACTTCAGCACCGTCAATCGTTGAGGCGGACACGGAAACGTGCCTTTCCGGCAGTTTCCAGCATCGACCGCCGATCGCAAGGATCGGCCCAAGCGCAGTGGTCCGACTCTCAAGAAAAGCGGGTTCCGTAAACGGGTGCTCATTAAACACTTAATATAGAATCTTCGCCCATTTAATCAAGAGTTTTAGTTTGACTTGCTCAGTGCGGTTTCACCGGTTGGGACCGCCATATTTGCCTCGCCGACAAATCAAATTGCGCTGCGCTCGACGTAGTTCCAGACTTCCATATGAATCGAATGAAGACCTCCAAACCCAGCGTCAATCTTGCTGTGTTCCTGCTCGCATCGCTCGCCGGGATAGTTGCTGTCCACGCGACGGGGCCGGTGCTCGTTCCCGAGAAGGTGGTCTGCGCAGTCTCGGACCGCCAGGACCCCCAATCGCCCGACCGCGTTCATCTTACCGGCTGGCTCGGTCAGCGCATCTCGGTCAATGAAAGCAATCGCCTCGTCAAACTCGACCCGGCTCGATTGCTTGAGGGCTACCGGAAACGGCCCGGCCGGCAGTCCTGGGACGGTGAACACGTCGGCAAATGGCTGCACGCCGCCACGCTCGCCTGGGTTAATACAGGCGATCCCGCCTTGCGCGATAAGCTCGATTCCACCGTCGCCGAACTCATCAAGTGCCAACTCGAGGATGGTTACCTCGGTACTTACGTGGATTCTAAGCGCTGGACCGAATGGGATGTCTGGGCTCACAAATACAATCTCATCGGGCTAATCACCTACATGCGTTACACCGGCAACATGGAGCCGCTGTCCTGCTGTCGTCGCATGGGCGACCTCCTCTGCCGGACCTTCGGCGACGACTCCGGCAAGCGCGACATTATTAGAGCCGGCGAACACGTTGGCCTGGCGCCGACCAGTGTGCTGGAGCCGATGGTGTTGCTCTACAGGTTCACTGGAGAACCGCGCTACATGGATTTCTGCAAATACATTCTGCGCGCATGGGAACAACCCAATGGGCCAAAAGTGATCTCGAGGCTGCTTACGGCCAAGCGAGTGGACAAAGTCGGCAATGGAAAAGCCTACGAAATGCTCTCCTGTCTGAACGGTGCCCTGGAGTACTGCCGCACGGTCGGCGACCACCAAATCCTCGAAGCCTGCCTCAATGCCTGGCAGGACATCGTGGACCATCGCCTCTACATCACCGGGGCCGCCAGCTATCATGAAGTGTTCCATGGCGATTTCGATCTGCCCAATGTCAGTCAGGTCGGCGAGACGTGCGTTACAGTGACCTGGCTCCAGTTCAACGCCCAATTGCTCCGGCTGACGGGCGAGGCGCGATTTGCCGAGCAACTTGAACACGTGATCCTCAACCAATTGTTTGGCGCGCAGCGGTGCGATGGTTCGGCGTGGGGCTATTATGTGGAGATGGAAGGCAAGAAACCCTACAGCAGCACACTCGACGGCCATTGCTGCCTTTCCAGCGGACCGCGCGGCGTGGCGCTCATTCCTACTTTCGCCGTCACCACCGATGAGGACGGCGTGGTGGTAAACCTGTTCGATTCGGGCACTGCCCACGTGAAATTGCGCAAGCGCGATGACCGCCCCGGCGCCGCTCGCATCGATTCCGACGTCACTGTTTCGATGGAGACGCTCTACCCTGCCGATGGCCGAGTTCGGTTGCGTCTCGAGTCCGCGGCGAAGGATGCATTTGCGCTCAAGCTGCGCGTGCCGGCCTGGTCCCACGACGCGGTGATTGTGATCAACGACAAGCCTGCCACTCTCAGGCGAGGCGCTGATGGTTACGTTTCGCTCAAACGGCAATGGAGTGGGGCCGACGTCGTCGAACTGAAGGTCCCGCTGGAATCGCGAGTAATCTTCGGCGACCACAAGAATGCCGGCAAAATCGCAATCCTGCACGGCCCTCTCGTGTTGGCCGCCGATGAGGCGCTGTTGGGCGTCACCGGGGTGTCGTTCGATGCGTTGAAGGCCAAGAGTTCCGATCTCGCAGCGCTGGATTTGAGGACCGAACCTGCGCGGGTGCCTCTTAATACCTGGCCCGGCGCGCAAGTGTTCCGGATCGACGCGTTGATACAAACAAATGCGATCCCGATCCAGCCCAGCACGCCGCTCCAACTCCACCTGGTTCCCTTCGCCGATGCCGGGCAGAGCGGAACACAATACAAAGTCTGGCTGCCTGTGTTTAAGCCACCGCAGGTGAATTAGCTTTTTGCTTTTCCCAGGAGATGCAGCCGCCAAGCGACGATGGCGAGCAGGCAGGTCATTACTAAGCTCACTGAGAGCGCCAGCCGGTTCGTGTTGCGCATGCCCTGCTCAACGTGTCCCCGAACCAGCCACCCTATAACTTGCTCCTGAACCACGGGGCCGAGGCTGCCGAGGCCATTGACCAGCCCGGCCACGGCCACCGCGTTTTTCTCTCCTGCCACCTGGACTGACGCCGCCCCGCACAGCAGCGTGTCAGGACCGTAAAGCATGAATCCCACCAACCCAAAGCAAACTGCGACCGCGATGGGGCTGCCGCCTAACTCTATCACTGCGACATAGCCACCGATCACACCCACAGCCATGCAGGCACACACAGCGGCCCAGTTTCCTTTGAACCAGCGGTCCAGCGCCCACCCGGCGAGGATCACGCCGCCCAGGCCCGCGAAATCAAAAATCTGCGAGTAATAGCTGGCGCGAGCGACATCGAGCCCTTGAATATTCAGGAAGGCGGGCAGCCACGAGTCGAGGGCATAGCGCAGGAACTTGATGCAGAAGTAACTTGCACCCATCGCAAGGATAATCGGATTGGCCGCCAATTGCGCATATTGTCTGAGCGTCACACGGTCAGCCTGCGACGCCTCAACCGCCCGCGTCCCGGAAGTTTGCTCGTCGATAATCGGCTCCAATCCCACATCCTGTGGGCGATTCCGCTGCCAGAAAAAAACCACCCACCAGACCCCGAAGCTCAGAACTGTGCAGCCCCAAAAGGACCATCGCCAGCCCCAGGCACCCAACAAAAAACCGCCCACGGACTTCACCAGCATGTTCCCGAACAGATAGTTCGTGGACCAAAAACCCATGACGGTGCCGCGCTCGGCCGGCCGCAGCCAGTGCGACACCGCGCCCACGCTCCCAGGCCAGCCGCTGGCCTGCAGCAAACCGTTGAAGAACATGAACACGAGAAATGTCGCAAACGAATTGGCGAACCCGAAGATTACATTGCATCCGATCGAGCAGCCCAGGCCGCCCAGAAGCAAAACGCGCGGCCCCCATCGGCGGCCGATGAAACTGTTGATAAACATGCCGAGCATGTAGGCCACCAGGAACGCCGTCCAAATGTGCGCCGTGTCGCCCAGCTCCCAATTCAGCTCCTTGGCGATGGTGGTCTTGCAGATCGTGAATGTTTTCCGCGTCAGGTAGTAGCCGCCATAGGCCAAATAGCTCGCCACGAGGATGCGCCAGCGCCAGGTCACTTGCGCCGGGGACAGAGTCTTGAGGTTGCTCGCGGGCATTGCTTAACCGTCGGCGTTCAGCAGAAAACCACAGATGGACTCAGACAAACACAGATACGGAAAAAAGAAAGCAGGCGGAGCAAAGGCGTCTCTACAGAAGTTAACGAAGTTACTGGAGGACCTGCAAGAGCACATGCCAGAAACGCATCCGTTCAGGGCCAACGCTCCTCCTTCGTTCCATTTGTTGCCTTCTGTAAAAGTTCTTCCCTTCTTAGGTCTTTCCGTTTCTTATCCGCGTCCATCGGTGTGCCTCTGTGGTTAATGCTGTTTTGTGCTCCATGGATACGCGCTAGGCGCGGCATCTTGGGGAACTCGATGTCAGCCGCCGCGCAAGCTTCGGATGCGTTCGATCCAATAATCCGGCGCCTCTCGGGATTGGCGTGGATTGACCGGCAGTAAAACCCATCAGCCACGCCTGCAACCGTATTGCTTACAGCTTCCTCCGACAACCTGTTTCTGCATGGGGAGCTAATCTGCATTTCAAAGGCACCCTCCTAGCCACTTGGGAAAGCCCGCTCCGATAACCACATGGGTCTTGTCGCGTACTTAGGCGACATGCCATTTTCGTCGGATCTGCTAGTCTCAACTTCGGGGTCAGAGCCAAACTGGCGCCTAATCTAAAAGGCATGTCACAAACGACTTGAGACAGAATGTATCCCTTCCGGGAAAAACTGAAATGCTCCGGATGAAGCTGCCAAATTGCCGGAAAGTTTTCTGCCCGGCTGCTATTCTTGCTTCGTGTCTGATTTGGTTTGGGCTGGGCAAGGTGGCGCACGCCGCTCCGATCACGATTGACAACTTTAGTTTTGAGCTCCCCGTACTAGGTGACGGGGATACTACCCACACTGTGCCGGGGTGGACATTGGTACCCACGGGCAACCCCATTTACGACTCGACGTTGACCGATTACGAGGTGATTAACCCGACGGCATCTCAGTTCACCGGCGCGGCCATGTCCGGGTCGCTCCCCGCCCCAGCCGCCGGGGCCCAGGCACTGACTTTTCGTAATACTCCAAGCACTTCGATCACGAACACCGGAACGCTCGGCAACCTGGAGGGAAACCGGCGGTACACCCTCACGGTGGCGGTAGGGGCGGACAAGCATTTCACTTTTGGCAATTACAGAATTGACTTGCTCGCGGGAGGAGTGCTGCTGGCTCCGACCGTCACCGACCATCAAACGCCCGCGGCGAACAGTTTTGTCGATTCCGTTAACCAATATGTGATTGCCCCCAACCACCCGTTGGTCGGTTCGCCGCTGATCATTCGTTTGACCGGCACCAGCGGGAGCGATGCTACCATTCCAGCGGCTATATATATGGACAATGTCCGGCTGGACGCGACGCCGATTACGGTGCCCCCATTTGTTCTCGCGATCACTTGCCCAACGAACGTGACCATGCAATGCGCCTCGGCCCTGCCGGCGGCGGCGAACGATTCGACGAGTTTCATCGCCCAGGGGGGCACGATCTCTGACGACTGCCCCGTCTCAGTGCTGCAGTTCAATTCAGCCGACGCCACGAACAACCAGACTTGCCCCAACCGCTTCACCATCACCCGGACCTATACCGTGAGGGATCTGTGCGGCAATATCCAGTCGTGCAACCAGACCATCACGGTCAATGATACGACCGCGCCCGCAATCAACTGCCCGACGAACGTCACTGTCCAGTGTGGCTCCGCTGTACCCGCACCAGCGACCGATTCCGCGGGTTTTATCGCCCAGGGAGGGACCATCTCGGAAAACTGCGGCGGAGGAGTGACAGTCAGTTCCACCGATGCGACGATCAACCAGACCTGTCCCAACCGCTTCACCATCACGCGCAGTTATACGGTGGCAGACACTTGCGGCAATGCTGAGATGTGCGATCAGACCATCACGATCAACGACACGACGGCTCCCGCGATTAGCTGTCCGACGAATGTTACGGTGCAATGCGCCTCGGCGGTGCCAACCCCGGCCACCGACTCCGCGGGCTTTATCGCCCAGGGCGGGACCATCTCGGAAAACTGCGGCGGCGGAGTGACAATCAGTTCCACCGACGCGACCAACAACCAGATCTGCCCCAGCCGCTTTACCATCACTCGCACCTACACCGTGACCGACCAGTGCAGCAACTCTCAAATGTGCGACCAGACGATCACAGTCAACGATACGACGACGCCCACAATTACCTGCCCGACAAACGTGACCGTGCAGTGTGCCTCGGTCGTGCCGTCGCCGGCCACCGACTCGGCCGGCTTTATTGCCCAGGGCGGCGCCATCTCGGAAAATTGCGGCGACCCAGTGACGGTCGCTTCCAGCGACGCGACGAACAATCAGACCTGCCCCAGCAGATTCATCATTACTCGGACGTATCTGGTATCGGATTTGTGCAGCAATAGTCAAAGTTGCAACCAGATCATCACGGTCAACGACACGACCCCGCCAACCATCACCTGTCCGCCGAACGTGGCAGTCCGCGCTGGTTCCTCCGCCCCTGCCCCCGCCACCAATTCGGACAGCTTCATTGCTCAGGGCGGGACCATCTCGGAAAACTGTGGCGGCAGTGTCACGGTCACTTCCACAGATTCGCCCGGTAGTCAGTCCACGACTCGCAGATACCGAGTAACAGATATGTGCGGCAACTTTTCTACTTGCGACCAGCTCATCTTCTTTCAGTCACCGACGGTTTCGCAAGACTTTAACAGTGGACCTGCCGCTGAAGCCGGCTGGTTCCATTATAGCCCGGCAACCGAAGGTGGTCAGTCGCCAACCTGGACTTTTCCAGATGATGGTTCCGGCGGTTTCGCCTATCGCATGATGGGACCGCCGATGAATTGCAACGGCCTCTTCAACCGCGGCGGCAGCTACCGAACCGAGCAGTACACCGACTTTTTTCAGGCTGTTGACATTCTGCACTATGCGAGCAATTCGGTCGATTCGCTCGCTATTATCGGAGCTAGAATCACCACTCCCGGCGCACTTCAGACGGGGGGTTATTACGTAGCTTACAGCCTGGGCGGCCCGCGTGCGCGGCAGCAAGTAATGCTGCCGCTCGAGTTTAGCGGCGAGATCAACGTCAGTGAGCCAGACATATATACCGGTGGCGCCGCGTTCATATCGCAGTTCAGCCCTTCAAAACAATTTCGCATGAGCTTCCTTGCAGCCAACGATGTTTTCACAGCCGAGCTGTATGATCGAACAGATTTGTTGGAGCCGATTGCTCGAATCAGATTTCGGAACGGCCCTACCGCAACTGCTGCCCACCCAAGTGGCGAGAACTTGCTCGGCTGGTTCAATTTGGATTTTAATTCACTCTGCGATTTTACCTTCGACAATTATTATGCCGGCGCCGATCCCGCCACGCCAATCGGTTTCCCCGGCACCCCACAGGTAGTGAATGTGACGCCGCGCCCGCAGACCTTGTTTTATTCGCCGCCTCAAAACGGCAGCAACATCACCTTCATGGCAACGACTTTAAATCTCAATGCAGTAAACACCAATGCGCTGAAATTGTTTCTGAATGGCGACGACGTCAGCGACCAACTGGTTATTTCCGATACATCCAATCCGTTTTCCTCTTCTTTCTTCGTTCGCTATACCGGGGTTCTGGCAACCAACCAGATTTATCAAGGACAAATCATTGCGTTGGATGGTTCCGGGCTCGGAACAACGAACAACTGGGTTTTCGATACGTTTACTGCCAGTGGCGTCGTTTTGATCGAAGCGGAGGACTACAACTACGACAGCGGGAACTTTCAGGACAACCCACCTGTATCAGGGCTCGACGACACTACAACGGCTGATACTCAGACTAGCCCTGGCAATCAGGTCAATGGGAACGGCATTGGTTATTACGATTTGGCTGGAACGCCTGACGTGGACTTCCATGCTGTCTTTCCGCGCCTTTTTCGCACACAACAGTATCGCAGCAGTGACTTGGTTAGCACAGCGCAAGGCTTAAACTTTACTGGAGATACACCGCGCCCTGACCATGTAGCGGTGAATGTTCCGGACTACTACGTGAGCTTCATGAACCCGGGCGATTGGATGAACTACACCCGCACCTTCCCATCCGGTAACTATAACGTGTATCTGCGCGCAGCCAGTCAGGGCCGGCAGGACGTGCGTTTTGATAGCGTGACCAGCGGCAGCACGACTTCCAACCAAACCACCAGTATCCGCGGGCAATTCCTCGTGCCGAATACCGGCAGTTCATCCCGCTATCGTTACGTGCCACTCTCAGATGCCGCGGGCAACATTCAGACATTGGGCATATCCGGTCCGGCCACTTTCCGGCTGAACGCGAATCAAGTCCGATCGGGCCGCGTTGCGGGTGCCAGACTTACTGATTTAGAACTGAACTATCTGCTGTTTGTCCCCACGACTGCCTCGCCTTCTTCTGGAGCATGGATTGCCTCGGCTTCGCCCTCAGCGGGTTCCGACAATTTCGCTCCGGACTCAGCGGTGAATATTGCAATTCGTACTGGCTACACCGGCCTTGATTGTCCCAATAGCATTCAACTGCGATTCGACGGCAGCAACGTCACCGGTTCGGCGACGATTGCCTGTACTTCCAGTGAAGGAGCAGGCGCAACGGTAAGTTACCGCCCGCCCGGGTTGCTGCTGCCCAATTCCGTGCACACGCTTAGCGTTGTGTTTGCTGATGGCTCGGGGGCCCAATCGAATTACTGGACGTTTACTGTTGATCCATCAATTCCGCTCCTCGATGCCGGCGACGCTCTTGCATCTGTGTCGGATTCGTCGTTCACCGTCCAGGTTCAGAAGGGACCTAATGACGACAGTGCCGGCTGTCCGGGAGTTGGCAGCTTCCCGAATACGATCGCGCGCGCCGAGCGGCAGTTGGCCGGCGAACTGATCGACCCCTCGACCGGGCAACCCTGGCCTAATGAAGCAGCCGGCACCAATAGCGGCTTCTATACCGAGCCCAATGCCGTGAATTATGAGTCCTGCGGGAACTCTGTGGGGTTTATCCCGGGTGATACCACTTATCCAGGCATTGTTTGTGATCCCAATCAAAGCCCGCCAACTCACTTCGCTATTGCCGCAACCATTAAACTTCAATTGGCACAGGGTGTTTTTCGTATGGGCGTCAACAGCGATGATCAATTCAAGGTGACAGCCGGTGGCCCGGACGGCACGAATGTATATTTAGGCAGTTCGGAAACCTTTCCAGGGACCAGGGACGACGGACAGTTTGATTTTGCAGTGGCCACCAACGGGGTGTATGAGTTTCGCCTCGTCCAGGAACAGGGCTCAGGCGGCGCAAATTGTGAATGGTATTGGGTCAACCGGACCACCGGTGTCAGAGAATTGGTCAAGCCGCTGACGGTGGAGCTTGAATCATCGGCCACGATTGACGGACCGTACTCATTCGAGCCGACGGCTCTTATTGATCCGAGCGCCAAGACGATCACTGTGCCCAAGTCCGGCAATGCTCGCTTTTATCGATTGCGCTCCACCACCGCTTTAAGGCTCAACCTCTCCCGATTCTCCGGGGACAATGTCGTGCTGAATTATTCTCAGTAACGACTCAGCTCAGGCCATCATGCGCCGCGCAAACTCCGGATGCTTTCGATGAGATAATCCAACGCCTCCCGGGATTGGCGCGGGTTGACGGGCAGCGTGACCAATCGCTCGGCAACCGCCTCCACTACGGGAAACTGTCCTTTCCGGAATCCGCGCTTCTGAAAGGCAGTGGCGTAATGCAACGGCGTGTAGTGAGTGCCAACTTTGATCCCTTTCTCGTGCAACATCGCGTAAATGAAATCGTCTTTGGCCCGGCCGAACTTCTCCGGATCGATCTGAATGGGAAACAAGTGGAACACGTGCTTGTTGCCCGGACTGACACTTGGCAAAGTGATGCCAGGCACGTCGCTCAACCCCTTCGTGAGATAGGCGGCGTTGTCGATGCGCCGTTGGTTGAGCGCGTCCAGTTTCTTCAATTGCACGACTCCAACGGCTCCCTGCATATCGGTCAGGCGGAAGTTGTAGCCGCAATCGTCGAAATCCTGCCACCAGAACCGTTTACCCATCGGGAATCGCACCTCATCCAACGAACAGTATTTCGTGCTCCGGCCGTACACGCGTGTGCAATGCGAGCGGTAGAGGGCCACGCGCTCGAAGATGGCGGGATCATTCGTGACAATCATGCCACCTTCGCCCAGCGTCGAAATGTTTTTCTGTTCATGAAAGCTGAAACAGCCGGTCGTGCCCAGGCTGCCCGCCTTGCGGCCTTTATATTCCGCGCCCACCGCATGGCAGGCATCCTCGACCACAGCAACACCGTGCCGCCGCGCAATCGCCAGGATATTGTCCATGTCACAGCATTGGCCGTACAAATGCACGGGAAGGATGGCCTTGGTCTTGGGAGTGATTTTGGCCTCCAGTTCTGCTGGATTAAGATTGTAAGTCGCCGGGTCGATATCCACGAAATCCACTTCTGCACCGAGCGTCACGCCGGCCGCGGCGGTGGCAATCCACGTCATTGGCGTCGTCAAAATGCGGTCACCTGCTTTGACGTCCAGGGCCACTAGCGAAAGAAACAGCGCCGCCGTTCCATTGCTCACTGCGCGTGCGTGGGCCGTGCCGCAGTAGGCCGCGAAGTCTTTCTCGAACTGGATGCACGCCTCGCCGCTGGTCGGCGCCCCCTGGCGCAAAACTTCCAAAATCGCGCGCTCTTCCTCCGCACCATACTCGCTGCCGTACTTGACTTGCAGGTCAAACTTGATTTTGGGAGTGCTCATCTGGGCGGTTGGTCGCCGCTATTAGCTAGGGGCTGTTGTCCGAAAGTCAAACCTGATTTTGGATAATCAACGATAGTCCTTCGTCGAGGGTGCGCATGGGTGTTTGAAGCGCGTCGCGAGTCCTGTGGTTATCGAGAGAGACGTCCCTGGGCCGCGTGGCGCGGCCGGGCGCGGCAGCCGCGCCCTGGGCGACGACCAGTTCCTGCGAAAACCCAAACCGGTTGGCAATCGCCCGTCCCAGTTCCAGTCGGTTCACGCGGCTGAGGCCGGCCAGATGGAATACTCCTTGGTGGTCGTTCGCGGCCAGTTCCAGCAGCGCCCGGCCGACGGTGAGCACATCTATGGGCGTACGGATCTCCCGTTCTGACATACCAATGGTGCGCCCTTCTCGGAAAGCGCCAAGCATGCGGACCAGAAACGAATTGCCTGAGCCCAGCACCGGCAAGCCGACGACGAGCGACAGTCGGGCGATAACGCCCTGCGCCCCCAGCCGATTGACGATGTCCTCGGCTTGCACCTTTGTTTCAGCATATAGGTTCACCGGGCCGGGCGGATCGTTTTCCTTGTACGGCGCATTTTCGCCGTCGAAAATGGTGTCCGTGGAACAAAAAATCAGGCGCGTGCCCGTCTTTGCGCACAACTCAGCCAGATTGCGCGTCAGTTCAACATTCACCGCGTGGGCGAGTTCGGGGTGAGTCTGGCAAAAGTCAATATCAGCCAGCGCCGCGCTGTGGATAACCACATCCGGCCGCACCTCGCGGAACAACTGGGCCAACTGGTCCGTCGCCAACGGAGCGCAGATGTGCCAGCGGTGATTCGCCCGATCGCCTTGCTGCGCCGTCCGAGCAGGCTGCGCGGGCTCGGAGCTGCGCGAGACCGCGTGCACCTCCCAGTCATCGCCGGCTTGAGCCAAGACGCTGCCGGCCACGAACCCGTGCGCTCCCGTCACCATCAACTTTCTTTTCGCGCTCATCTTTACCTGCGCCACGGTCTCGCGGTTGGGCTACACAGGCAGTTTAGCATCCGCAAATGTAGCGACGCAGAGCCCCGGCGTTCAAGCGCGCCATTGGACCAAACGCCGTCTGGCTCGTGTCCGCTTGCGGTGTTCAACGGGTCTTGGCAATTTCCGCCCATGAGAAAGCCGCAGTCCCTCAAGGTGGCGGAGCAAGCCTGCCTCGGATTGCTGGTCGCTCTCGCTTCCCTGGTGCTTGTCGCGGCCGAGCCGCCACCGCAACACCAAGGGCGCGTCGCTGCGAGCGAAAGGGGCGATGATTTGATACTGCGCTGGGAGGGGGACGAAAAGATCCAGGTAACAGTGTCAAAAAGCCGCGGACTGTTCAACGCGCCGCTCCGCTTGATCGTCAACGAGCAGGCGATCGATCTGGGCGGCTTCTACGTGCACCTCAATCATCGGACGAACAATTTCAGCGTGGAAAGCACGGAGGCAACGCTCAACGGGACGCGCCTCGAGGTGACCCAAAAACTGAGGCATCCTGAATTGGCTTCGCCAACCAGGATTCATTTCAGTCTGTGGATGGAACCACAAGACCGCGGGCTGCGCGTGCAGGTGTCCGTTGAAGGCAAAGATCAGCACCTGGACCGGCTCGGCCTGGAAGATCACACCGGCACGGGTTTGGCGGCCGAGCGGATGTTCTTTGGCCGAATGTATGTCCTGGACAAGCCGAAAGCCTTCGAGGTGCCTCACAATTATAACACCTGCCGATTTTGGTGCTGGACGATGAGCAACGGCCTGACGGAATTGCAGGCTACCAGCGGACCAGCCAAAGGGTTTCGCTTCGACCCGGCCCTTGGTCGGTATGACCTGTCCTGCTATTGTGAGTCTCCCATCACATATCTGTTCTTCGTTACGGCGAAGGGAGCGAACGAAGCAATCGCTGAATATCGCAGCACGATCCATGTGCCGGCGCCGAGTACTCTCGGGCAGTTACCCGGCCGAGTCGGAGTCATGACGGCCTATCCCATCGGCGAACGCTACGAGAATTTCCTCGAGGAATGGGTTGGCCGCGGCGCGCGGGATTTCGTGTGGCTGTCATACCGGCCAACTCCCGGCGACCGGCAGAGAGTCGCGCCCTACGGCGCGCTTTACGCCACCTATGACCTATATCTGGATTCGTTCTGCGAGGGACCACGCAAAGCCAAGGATTGGTCGCCCGACAAAGTGCAGTATCGTGACAACGGCAAGATGGTGCGCGGGTATCACGGTTCGTCCTGGCTGCTGCCGGAGTTGTATATCAATGAAGCCACGCAGCGCGTTATGGGCGTGTTCGGCTACGAGTTCAACGATGACGAAGGCAAGCCGGGTTACAAGGCTAGCGCGGCCACGAAATATTCGAACCTGGCAATCACGCGAGCTGAGGTCGGCCCGAACGCTCTTTATCTCGATGTCCATGCTTCCAAAGCGCCTCACCACTATTTCGACTCCAAGGGCCGGCACCACGGAGCCTGGGAACAGATGCGCGGCGAAAAAGCCTTGTTCGATTTCGCGCGAAAATACCTCGGCCACGTGCCGATCTGGTCGGAGGGTGGTGGCGAGGACTACGTTGGCCTGATGGATGGCGGCTGGTTCATGGATTATCGGCCGCCGGCAGAATTGGGCATCCATGCTGCCAAATGGCAGTACTTCCCGTTCATTGACCTGGTCCACCGGGAGCGACTGCTCAACATGAGCATTTACTATCCGCCCGATCACTACGATACGAACATGGTGAACCTCGCGCTGCTGTTTGGACGCCCGCAGGCCGTATCACTTTATTACGGCACCCGCCAGGATGACGTGGGCGGCCGGCTGCAGGTCTATTACATGACCAAGGCGTTTCATCGGATGCTCGGTCTTAGCCGCATGGAGCAAATTGATTTTCAGCATGACGACATCAACCGCTGCATTGCTTCGTATTCCAATGGCGCACGCGCCTGGATCAATCGAGGCGCTGAGGAGTGGGCCGTGGAGGAATACCACCTGCCACCAATGGGATACCTGGTGCGTGGTCCGGGCGGGTTTATCGAATACCGTGCGATTCGCAACGGCGCGATTGCCGACCGTGTCCATTGCGATGAATACGATTATTTCTCGTGTCCGAAATCAATGGACTTTGGACCGATCATCACGGATGGCGCGGTCGCCGTGATGCATGAAGGAACCGACAGGTTGATCGTTTACGAGATTCTGAAACCGGGCGGCATCGTGTTGAAGCTGGGTGAATTGCCGGGCACCGAAAAAACGCAACGCGCCGTGCAGGCGTGGGCAGTGCTGACCGGCGGCCGACGACTGGAATTGACGTTTCCAGATTTGCGCCAGCCTACGGATCCGGCGGACCGCAGCAGGCCCGGAAACCAGGTCCAGCTTCGTCCCGTCGAGATGCGTGAGGCGCTCAGGTATGAAATCCAGTTTGCTCCGAGCAAATAGGGGCAGGTGGAAAGTGCCACAAGAAGCTTCTCCCCCCGCAAGGCGCTCCTGACCCAGCTGGAGCCTGTCCAGGTTGGAGCACGGGTCAAAAGCTGAAGTGCGCCAGTTCCCTCGGGCCCCTTGTCAGTTCGCCGGCGGGCGCAAGTGGCCGTCAAGGCATGGCCAGGCGATAAAAGCGGCAGGGGTATTTGGCCGCGTCCTGGTCAATGAAGATCATCAAGTTGTGGGTACCGCTGTTGGTGGAGCACAGGGTGGTCCAAACCGGGTTGCTCAAGTTGGTGGTGGCCTGGAGCCTGCAGTCCTGGCCGGGAGTGGTATCGAAGCCGATGCTTATCCCACCGTTCGGCATCCGAGCGATGCCCGGTCCGCTCAGCGTGACATCCAGCGTGGCGGTGTTGCTGACGATGTTGAAGCTCGCGCCGTCTTGGGCCACAATCGTGAACGGATAGGACCCTGGCGCTGTTGAGGCGGATGTGGCGATGACCATTTGAGCGGTCGCCGACAGGACTGTGCTGCCCGTGAATTGGACCGGGGTCGGCGAGAAAGTGGCCGTGGCGCCTGAGGGGAGGCCATTGGCGCTCAAATAAACGTCGATATTGCCGTTGCCAGTCCGGGTAACCGTTACTACGTAGGTGGCATTGCTACCTGCTCCGACAGGGTCCGGCGCTTGCGTGCCTGCGCTGACCGAAGTCAGAATAGGGGCAGCCACGACATTTGCGTTGAGCGCAACCAAAACACCTAGAATGCAGATAGAAGCCAACTTTTGTTTCGCTTGAAGTCCTTGAAGCGATTTCATATTTCCCTCTTTGCGAGCAACGTACCCTCGCCAGCAAAGTTCACAATTGGGACACGTCCCGGATTTATCACCGGTGAAACGCCTGGAGATGCCCCGGACAGTCCCCAGTAAGTTGGACTGAGCTCGCTGGCCGCAGTTCCTCCACTCAACCCAGGTAACGATTCGCCGGCTGGCAGGTTGTTGAACTCAGTTTTCCCCTGGCAGCGGTCTGAGATTCCGCGGGAGCGATTCCTTAAGGACGGCGATGTCCTTTTCATCCAGGTGACCCTGCATGGCGCTGAGCACCTGCTCTGCGGGGTCGGTCTCTGCTTGGTCGTCAGCGCCCGTGAATCGTCGTCTGAAAATTTTTGTGAACTCGACCTGGAGCGCTTCCGCCTTTTTGTCGGTGACTGGCACTTTCGCCTGAATTCGCCTGACCAGCCTCGCTGCGACGATCCCGGCCTCCTCCTCGCTCAAGCGGTCCACGTCACGGCCACGGAACCAATTCTGGCCGGATAGAAAACCTTTCAACGCGTCGGCCCTTGTCGTGCCGCTCATTTCGCGGGCTTTGAAATCTTCCAGCCTGGTGACGGTCTTGAGCACGGCCGCTCGGGCCTTTCGTTTCACTTCCGCTTTCCAGACGATTGCCAGCATCGTGCCGCTGCGGTGCAGCCAGGCTTCGGCGACCGCCGGCTGTTGCTCCAACGCAAGAAGGATAGGCTTGGAACGGCTGCCGCATCCGATTTTTGGCGCAGTCGGGCACACCAGGGGTACTTCGTACAGGCTGATTCGCTCGGCCGAAAGGCTTCTTGTCGAGTGTGTGGCGTCCTCGGAATGCGCCAACGACACGCACATCAGTATGCCGAACAGAAGTGATTTCGAAATCATGCTCAGCGTCTGTTATTAGCGGTTTTAGGATGTGCGATAGACCGAGTTCGGTCCCCGTCGCAAGCCCTTCAACTTAAAGGATACGTAAGACCGTCAAGCCCGTCCATTAGCATGCTGCGAGGGGTTACTGCTGCTTCCGGGCAGTGTCCGTCTCGACTTTTGCCGCTTCCTCTTCGACACGCTTTCCTTCGATGAAGTAATAGATGAGGTAAGCGAGGCCGACGCCTGTGGGAATGAAGCCCAGCATCCAAACTTTCTCTGCCTCGGACCGAGTGATGCCGGACAACGCCACCAGGACGCCCAGGCCGACGAACAACCAGACCAAGCCTCGCAACAAGTAGCGGGGACGGCCCTTGGGTAAGGCACCGACCAACTCGACCGGTATTGGCGGCAATTCGACCCCCTTTTCTATGGCCGCGAGCCGCTCTTTATGGTGGAGTTCGTAGATTTTCCGCCGCTTGGAAAAGTCGGCGATTATGGCGACAATGGGGATCGCAAGGCTCATGACGATGGCGACGCCGGGGATCAGGAAAAAGAGGTCGCCCACTGCGAACAATGGAGTCAGGGTTTGCATAGTTTTTCTCGGTCTGATCGTTCTGCCAACGGTTTCTTCAATTGCGCCCGCGCTTGTGCAGGCTTTCAATCTCTTGCGACTTCCGGCGGCGTCGGATTGTTTCAAGAATTTCAGCCGGCCGACACGCGCGAAATTCTTTTGAAACCGAGATGGGCTGCGAACAGTATAAAGAACGCAAGCGGCGGCGCGCCGCGTGTCAGCCTCCGTGTGGACTGTGCAGTGAGCAGGACTGGAACTGATGGAAGACGACATCCGCCAGCGTTTAGACGCCCGGCAGTACCGCGAGGCTTTCGAGCTGCTGGTGGACCGTTTCCAAAACAAGGTTTTCCGACTGGCGATCAGCATGGTGCGCGACGAGGCTTTAGCCCAGGACCTAGCCCAGGACATTCTGATGAAGATTTGGAAGGCCCTGCCGAGCTACCATGGCGGGGCTTCGATCTCCACGTGGATTTACACCATCAGCCGCAACACCTGCCTGACGGAGCTGAAGCGCCGCGCCGCGCGGCGCACGATTTCGCTCTCGGAACCGGAGGTAGAAGCATCTGTCGACTCCATTACCGCCTTGCAGACGAGTGACCGTGAGTCCGGGGCCGAGATGGATGTCGAAACAATGCTAAATCGGCTGCCGGAAAAGTACCGGCGAGTCATAACCCTGTTTTACCTGGAGCAGAAATCCTACGAAGAAGTGGGCGCCCTGCTGGGCATCCCACTGGGCACGGTGAAGACGTTCCTTTACCGGGCAAAGAAAGAACTGCTGAAAATGAGTCGGAGGAATGAATATGTTTATGTTTGATCAAAACCAGATTCGGCCGCCGGAGGCGTGTGCCGAATACGAAGACCGAATCCTCGACTTGCAACACGGGCTCCTGCCTGGACGTGCCCGGCGCGGAGTGGAGGCGCACCTGGCGGCCTGCCCGGCGTGCCGGCAATTCGCTCAAGATCTGGAGTCGCTTGATGTGGCGCTCGCAAGACGATTTCGGCTCAAGGAGTTGCCCGAGTCGATTAAAGCAGTACTCTTGTCCAGAATCGACGCCGCGACTTCCGGCTTAACACCCGAATTGCTTGCCCAACGCAGAGAGTCGATTGAAGTGGAGTTTCGACGAGAATCGGCCGGTTTGCTGAAACGCGTTGCGCGGGAGCATTGGAGCAGCTTGTTGGATGGACTTGGCGTGGTAGCGCTGACGCTGGTGACGGCTTTTATCATGAAACAGGTTCTGTTTCGGGACCTTGGTATCGACGCTCTGGTGGCCAAGGCGGTCGCAGACCAGGCAACAACTTATCTGCTCTGGGCGACGGCTGCTGCATCAGTGGGAGTAGCGTTTTGGTTCGGTTTGCGCGGTAACGCGCGCCGCTTCTTCCCCTGGGCTTGAACCGTCGTTGGGCACGCCGAGTTCCGTGTATTGCGACTAATCCTGCACGCTATAACGCTGACGAAGCCTGATGGTTGACATGGCGGCTTTGTCGTGGCAGCTATCGGGTATTCATGCGTGAGACCCTACTGACATTCCCTTCTCCCCGCCCCAAGAGGCCATTCGAGCGAGGAAGAAGGGAAATTCCTGGGGACTAAACGATATGCCAACACCAACGCCGCAACCCAGTCTCTACGAGCGCCTCGGTGGAATTTACAGCATCGCCGTGGTGGTCGATAACTTCATTGACCGCGTCATGGCTGACGCCAGGCTCAACGCGAATCCGGCGGTCCATGAGGCCCACCACAAAGTGCCGCCAGCCGGCTTCAAATATCTTGTGACCGAAATGGTTGGATGGGCAGCCGGCGGACCTCAGAAATACAGCGGCCGCTCGATGCGTGAATCTCATAAGCACTTGAACATCACTCCGAAAGAATGGGACGCGTTCATGGACGATTTTCAGCAGACGCTCGACAAATTCAAAGTTCCAGCCGTGGAACAGGCAGAGTTGAAGGCTATCGTCAACAGCACTTACGGCGACATTGTAATCGGCGGACCCAAAACAGGCGGTTGAGAAAGGAGGTCAGGCCATGAGCATCATCGGAAAGGTCGATAGCCTTTGGCGCTATGCCGTCAAGAGCATGCACGGCGAGGAGTTGAACGAGGCTTTTGTTGGGTACTCCGGAGTTTATGGCGACCGCCTCTTCGCTTTCAGGAGCTCGTCCAGTCCCAAGGGATTCCCCTACTTGACGGCGCGTGAGCAGCGAAATCTGCTGCGATACCGCCCACGCTTCCGATTTCCCGAAAAAGCAGCGCACCCCGTCAATTTGGCCGAAGCCGAGGGCATCGGGCCCGGTTTAAATCCGGTATCCGCAAGCGCCGCGGAGCTGATGGTGGATGTGGATGCGCCGACCGGAGAGAGGTTGGCGATTGACGACCCGGCGCTGCTCGGCCGGATCGGCGAAGGAATCTCTGGCGCTCCCGCGCTTTCTCTGGTCCGCTCGGAGCGAGCGATGACCGACTGCCGTCCGATCTCGTTGCTTTCGGTGCAATCCATCCGCCAACTCGGCGATGAGATGGGAACGAAGGTCGATCCGCGCCGTTTCCGGGCGAATATCTACCTGGACCTCGAAGCGGAAAGCGGCTTTGCGGAAGACGAATTTGTCGGCAGGTCCATGCGCCTTGGCTCGAAGGTTGTGCTGTCGATTCTTGAGCGCGATCCCCGTTGCGCGATGATCACGTTGGATCCCGACACTGGAGAATCGAATCCAAAGTATTTAAGGCAAGTCGCCGGTGCGCACAAAGGGATGGCCGGAGTCTATGGCGCCGTCCTCGTAGAGGGAACAGTGCGGAAAGGTGATGCAGTTGAGCTGTTGGACTAATCCAGGGTCGGGCCACTGAGAAAGAACGGTTACGTAGCCGGCGGTCGCGAAGTTTGTAACCACTGTTTTTATCCGCGAGGTTCACGGTCCATCGCTTCGAAATCCGGCACGACTGCAATTGATCGGGCCTTGAAGAGCGTTTCCGATTCTGTCAAACCAGTGGTAGTTGCTATGAAGCCTGCCACCGTGTTCCTGTCATACCTCGCCCTGTTGACTTCCCTCGCGGCGCTTGCCCAAGCTCAGATCTCCCTTGAGCAGGATTCGCGCAAGGCCGAGCCGGGCCTGACCTACGGCTCGCCAGCCGATTGGCCGCTGCCCAAGACGATCCTGTTTTCCGCTGGCCCCGACGAAATCGCAGCCGATGCCGCGGAGTGGCATCGCCGGGGTGTCAGCGGCTTTTTTCTGGACTTTGTCGTCCGCGATTGGTCCAGCGACATCTGGGCGACGGACGGCGAGCCGTGGACGATTGGGGCATCGGACAAAACGTTTCAGAAGACAAAGTTGGCGACAGCGGCAGCGCGCAAGGTTGGCTCGGAGGTGTTTCTGAAGTGCGCTTTTGATCATATGTTCGAGTGGTTCAATGACACCGCGTGGCAGAAGATCGAGCACAACTTCCGTCAGATGGCAATTTTTGCCCGGGACACCGGCTGCAACGGCATCGCACTTGACATCGAATATATCGGACAGCAATACGATTACGACTGGAGCGGATATGATTACCGGGGCTACACACGCGCGGACGTTTGCAAAAAGGTGCGCGAGCGGATGACGCGCGTCGCGCGCGTGCTCTACGATGAGTTTCCCGAGATGGTATTCGCGACCTTCCCCGACTACGGCCTGAACCTGGGCACGGCGATCCATGTCGCCTGGATTGAAGAGGCTGCGCGCCGAAAGGCGCCAGGGGGCCTTCACTACTTCACGGAATACACATACCGCAATCCGAACATTCGCTACATGCTGGGCCACGCGGCGTTATACAATGAAATGTTCCACCGCTTGCTTAGCCCGCGCGCCCGGGCTTACTGGCGCCAGCGTTGCAGCATTGCCGAGGGCGTTTGGCCTTTCGGTTTCGACTACCAGACGACCTATGACCCAGGCCTGACGCTCGAGGAGTTTCGCCAGGGCCTCGCCGGCTCGCTTATGGCGTCGCGCCGATATAACTGGCTTTACAGTCACAACTCCCGCGAGCAAATGCTCGGACGCAAATTGGACGTGTACACTAACGGGTTCGACATTCATCCGTATTTGGATGTCATGGCCAAACGCCAGATTGTCATCGATCCTAAGTACATCACCCTGGCCGGGGAAATCCGTGCTCTGCGGCCGCGCGATTTCTCTGCCGAATTGGGCGTGGCACCGTGGATGAGCCTGGCCGGCCCAGCCGACACGCCAACTCTCAGGTCCGTGCCCGCCTCTTTGCGAAACCCGCGGGAGAATGAAGACTCCTGGAAAATCGCGTTGGATTATTTCCACGGCCGGACTATAGATTTCAAAAAACATTTTGGGACCGTGACTGATTGGCTGCTGATTGGGCCGTTCGCCAGCGACTCTCAACTGTCAGCTCATCACGTGGCCTTTCCTCCGGAGCTATCGCTGGATTTGCGTGCCGAATGCGACGGCATCAACGGCAAACTCCACTGGCAGGTGTATCATCAAGCCGGGCCGCTCGCATCCGTGGATCTCAAGAAGGTTTTCCAGCCGACCGAGCGCGTCTGTGCTTATGCCTTATGCTTCATCACTTCCCCTGCCGAGCAGGAAGTCCAATTCCGACTCGCGTCGAACGATGCTGGTAAAGCCTGGCTCGGAGGACGCTTGATCTATGATTACCCGCGCGAGGGTTCGACCTTTCTCGACCGCGAAATCATCGAGGTCCGCTTGCCGAAAGGCACAACGCCGATTTTGCTGAAGATCACCAACAACCTCGGCAACTGGGGCTTCGTCTTTCGAGCGACCGACCCACAAGGACGGCCGCTGAGGGACCTGAAGTTTAGCCTCTCGCCACCTTGACCGATTTTGGACAGCCGCAGACGTCAGTCAAAAGACCCGTGACGCGCCCCGCGAGGCCGACTCGAGCAGGCGCGAAAAAGGCCGTAGCCATCGATCACCCGAGTCGCGACAATAAATGATGCGGCCGCATCATTTATTGTCGCTGCAGCCCGAGATTGGTCGCTATGTCTTGAATCCGATCTGCCATGCCCTTACTGCCCGGCCTCGCGTGTCGCGCGGCGGAGCTCGCTGGCGGCCAGAAGATAGAACAGGTTGTGCACCAGCCAGGGCTCGCTCGTGCGGAAGGAGGGCGAGCGGCCGCCGGCGCGGCTGAGATCAAAGCCAGGACGGTCCGCCATGCCGAGTTCGCGCACGAAGCCGTTCGGGACCGTGCCTGGCACCGCGCCGCGCTCGCGGCCTGGAATCTGGTTGTACCGATGATGGTAGCGAGGCGGATTGGTCGTGCCCCTGCCTTCAAAGAGGCACAAATTCAGAGGGTTCTTCCCTAGAACCCAATCCATCTGGTCCACGGCGAACTCCAACGCCGCCGGCTCGCGAGTGAGACGATAAACCAGTGCCGCAGCCCAGGCACGGCCCAGGATCTGAAAGTTATTCCCCAGGTCCGTGGGGAAAAACTGGTTGGTTTCGCCGCTGGGTTGCCGACTCAGGCCGAAGGGATTGTCGGCCTCGCGGACACAGAAGCGAATGTATTCCTTGAGCGCCTCGGAGATCCTGGGACTGAGTGGATCATCCCGATATGCCAGGGCGTATGAGGCCAGCGCGGCTGCAGTTGATTCTCCATAATTGCCAAAAGCCCCCTGGAGTCGTCCCGTCTTCGCCTGCGTCGCCAGCAGTTGCCCAGCAGTGCGTCGAGCATAATCCAGGTAAGCAGGCTGGTCAGTTACCGCATGCAAGTCGAGCGCGCTCAGCAGAAGATACGCACTACCAACATTTGTTCCGCCATTTGTAGTGTGCTGCCAAAGCCGAAGCGCACAGTTCAGATAGCCATTGGTGCGGCCGCGTTGCTCGAGCAAAGCGCTGAGCCGTGCCCAGCCGCCGATGACCAAAGGTGAGTTGCCTTCGCCCGCCTGGATGACAGGGTCATCGGGCGTTCCAACGACATTGTCCGTGTGCACCTCAGGCGCGGACCATTTCGTCCATTGCCGGCCCGGGCCCTGTGAGACGCTGTTCCGCAGACCGCCCGTTTCCGGGATTTGCATTTTGGCGACAAACTGCGCGCCCCACACTGCTTCGTCCAACGCATCCGGCAGGCTATCGCCACTTCGGTCATGGCTTGAGAAGCAGTCAGGCGCAGCTTGCCAGGCATTCAGCAAGGCGAAAACAACTCCGCCGTCTCCGTGTTCGTACATCAGCTTATTGTAATCGCCCGCGCTGTGCCAGCCGCCCGTGACGTCAAGGTGCGTGCCATCCGGGAGTTTCGCGTCATCCAGGTGACAGGCCTTGTGCCAGCCAGGCACGTCAAAACCGCAGCGCTGGACAAAGAAAAAATCCACCGCGCTTTGGGCCGTCTCCTGCAGCGCCACGCCAGGTCCAACCTGGAACGGAGCAGACTCCCCTTCTGCGTGGCCCAATTGAGCCCGTGCGCGAAAGCGGCCTGTTCCCCGCCACGAAGAAAAATCCGCGCGCCAAAAATACCAGCCCCAATCATCCGGCGAACCGTCATAGATACGGCCTGCGCATGGGACTTTCCCCTTCCAAACCGTCTTTCCCTCCTGGCTCGTGAGTCGGAAATCCACGGCAGAGCTGTCCGGCGGGAAAAAGTTCGCCGCGACCACCGCAGTCTTCGGCCCGGCCAAGTCGTAGCCGACTTGATTAACGAAGACGCGCACACGCCGTTGGCGCGGAGCAAGCCGGAGCAGATCACAATCGTCGAACCAAACCTGGCCGCCCCGCGCGGCGGCAACGAGACGCACGGCTGAGGCATTCGTTGGGGCGATAAGGGAAAGCGAGAGACGCTGCCAGTCCTGAGTGTTGTTGGGAGTGCCGGGATCTATCCGCACGACTTTTTGCTGATCGTCGGTCCAGCAGGCCAGGAGCTGGGCAGTCGCTGACCCCTGGCAGCGCGCCCAGGCGAACATTTCATAACGCTCCGTCCATGGCGCCATGCCATAATTAATTGAGGACAGTGCTACCCAGTCGCCCGAGGGCGTCAGCCGGGCGCTGGACTTTCCCTCGCGTTTGACCTCCGAGTCCGGACGAATCTCGCCGGCGCGCCGGCCAGTCAACAACGTGTCATCCTTTTCTTCACTCCAGAAACCGATGCGCCCTCGTTCGTCCGACTCCAGGCCTTTGTTTCCTATGAAGGAATTTGCCGCCGGCGACAAAGCAACGTCATCCAGCTCAGCCCTTCCCTTGGCTCGAAACCAAACCCGTGCACGGACTGTGTTTGTGGCTGGCGCCCAGTGTCCGAGATTCAGCTCCTTCGCAGCGTAATTCCAACCAGCCGCCGCGCTCAGGGTCGGCGCCACCTGCCGCGCGAGCACACGCCCTTTCTCATCCAGAATATCGACACCCAATCCGGCTTCGCCCGAAGAGCAACGAATCCAGCCGTCGAGCCGATAGTCTGCTGACGGTGGAAGCGTGAAGAGGTCGCTTTCGCAAATCAAAGCTTCCTTCTTGGAAACACCTGCCAAAGAGCGGTTCCCGCTATGGGCGGTCCCCTTCAACCATAAAGCTCCGCCTTGCAGTCGCCAACCGATCGGCTGCGAGGCGCCTTTTTCGAAGGAACCGTTGGCCAACAATGTAGCGGCATCTGCGCTCCAACTGCCATGTCCATTTGCGAGTGCGAAGCAAATGGCCAAAGCCCGGAACAACGGCAGATGGACTCCCTGAGGCGCTAAAGGTTCCATTTCTACTTCACAGTCGGTGGCGATGCCTGAGCGTTTGTTGCGGTGAAGTGACGCAAAGAAACCGTGGCCAGTCGCAAGTAATTGTGTGGCCGATTCGTTTGTCCTGGTTCTTTGAATCCGTCAGCATCATAAACATACAGAATAGTACCAGGCTCAAGCTCGATCGCATCGGGATACGAGCCGCCGTAGCCGGCGAACACAATCGTTTTGTGCACCCACGTTCGTCCGCCGTCGCCACTGAACATGATGCGCCGCTCGCGGCGGCTGCCGTTGTATTCCTTGACACCATAGGCGCAAGCCACCAGGCCGTTGCCGAGGAGCAGGAGGCGGGGGTCAACGCCTCGGAGGCCGGTGGAACGGGGTTTACTCCAGGTGCGGCCATCATCCTGCGATCGGCAGAGATACATGGGATCGTGCGTGTAGCCGGTGCGCATCATGCACAACAACTCGCCATCTGGCAGCCGAAGCAAAGCCGGCTCGCAGAAACTTTCCTGCCCGATGCTGGGATCGTAAGCTACCGTGCTCACCAGCGACCAGGACGCTCCGTGATCCTCCGATTGTACGAGCATCGTTCGGTACTTGAAAAAGCCCTGCGTGGGTTTGAACCCGGTGATAGGGACCGTGTCACCCTCAAAATAACCGTACATGGTGGCCAGCAGCCGGCCATTGGGTAGTTCAATGATCGAGCGCCAAAACAACGGGCCGTTAAACGGATGCATGTCGTCTCCCGTGCCGCCGGTTCCTTGCGGAATGGAAACCGGCGTCATCAGCGGCCCTTCCCAGTTTTTCCAGTGGTCGCGAGAAATCCAACGCGGATAAGTGAACTTTCCCGGCGCCACTTTGCGTACATCCTTCATATAATTCATCGCCAGAACAGTTCCATCCGAGAGCACTGCCACGCAGGCGCTGTCGTCCGGCCAGGTTGTGCGTTTCCACGTCTTGCCCTTGTCAGAAGAGATCAAGCCGTAAGGATGCCTTCCGTCACCTTCCCAGTACTGGTTGACCAGGTCGCCATTGCCGAGTTTGAGCAGGAAAGTTCCACCGCCTGCGGAGGACGAATGCGCCGTCCAAGGCTCGGAAACCAGGACTTCAAGAGGCTCGTTCAGCGGCGCCGCCTCAGCCGAAACTGAAACCGGGCATCCAAGTACGATGCCGGTGACAATTAGTGGGAGCAGCGGGCGCAATTGTCTTCGGGTTCAAAACGCCTATCGCGGCCGCGTGCTGCGGTCCTGCATCCAAAAAACGTCCACATTATTGGCGCCGTATTTAGTGCGATTACTCACGAGATCCAGATTCTGCTTCTGGATCGGCGGACAAGTCCGCGAGTCGAGCCACCTCTTGATTTCGGAATGCCCGTCGGCGAAGGAGAAGCCGCCCGCCCGGTTATGGTAGCTGGCGGGAACATCCACAATTTGCCAGGCCGCCGGCTGGTTCGGGTATCCGCCCATGTCGATCACGAAATAGCCATCGTTGATACTGTCCTCGCGTTCGTCCAAAAGGACTGCGGTGCGGGACGGCCCCGGGTTATTCATATCGGAGGTTTTTCGATACGTCTTCCACCCCTCATAAAGCGGGCGTCCGCCGACCCAGCAGTTCATCGACATGCTCCGGATGCGCGTCACCGTCTTGCCCTGGTTGTTGACTCCGGTGCTGGTGTCTGCCGGGCATTTCCAGATCCCAAGCGACTTGGCGGTATAGGGCCACAGCACGCTGGCCTTAAGAAATTTATCGGCGTTCCAATTGCCTTCATCCGTGCGGTTATTCAGCGACAAATGGTCTTCGCCTGTCCAATCGGGTATGTCGGCGGACGCACCCGGTGGCCGCCACCTGGATGCGCCAACTAGCTCGTCACGATTGTCATCGGAGTACATCTTCCAGGCCACCAGCAGTTGCCGGTGATTGTTCATGCACATGATGCCCTGGGCCTTGGTTTTGGCCTTATTCAAAGCCGGCAGCAGCAGCGCCGCCAGAATCGCGATGATCGCGATGACCACCAGCAGTTCGATCAGTGTGAACGCGGCCTGGATGACGAACGGGTGGCGCCGCACCTCACTTTGACTGGACGGCTGAATGTATGAAGGAGATCTAGCCATATACCAGAGCCGAGCCAACGACAGGGAGCTAGCAGGTTGCTGAAAAACCCCGCTGAACTTTGAATTTCTCTGGACTTGGGAAGTCTGAGTTGCATGCGCGGATCAATCAAAGCCCAACCTGAGTTCTTGACGGTTATCAATCTCAACG
>JACXTT010001449.1_pt1 | contig 39352 bp, 44 predicted proteins | sample 9270951 | NCBI WGS metagenome assembly JACXTT01 (sample SAMN15532306, study PRJNA645909) | rock metagenome | isolation source: weathered quartz diorite | place: Puerto Rico | collected 2017-06-21
CAACCTGACCCAGCTAACTCCTTATTCCGGAATATTTTGCGTATAAGTCCTTTGTCCGGAAAGATTTAGCGCGGTAATTATCCCTTGACATCACGTATAGAATTGGAGCATGGATGCTCTAATTCGGGAAGTCCAGTGTTCAAATTGCGGACGGCCCACATGGCACCTCGATTCCAAGCTTGAGCACATAATTCAGCTTCAATCAGTGTTGTCCAAGGACGAGATGCGTATAAATTACGCATGTCCTTGGTGCAACAAATTAACGCGTTCTCCTTTGCGGGCGACGAGATTTGTCCCTGAAGCTGAGGCACCTCGAATCCTTGGCGGTCTAACGCCTTACGTTGTATCTCTCGAATGCGCCACACAAGGTTGCGAATCTCCCGTAATACTTCTCGTGCCAGTGACCGACGAAACCACGTTGCATTCTCGCCTACGAGAGGACTGGTACACTCACGGTGCATTGTGCTTGAACAATGCTGCGCCGATCTATCCATATCAATTCCGTGGTTCGATGAGGCCATAGTGTACAAACCTCCCCTCTCGGCAAAACCTCTAGATTTGCGGAGCCCATTCCTTAAGGTCAAGCGGGCCAAAAATCATATCCGTCACCTGAGCAAGCGACGGGTTGGGTTCATCAAGTCGAACACTTATTTTGGTGTTCCCAAGTTCGACCCGAAAACGAATCGCATGCAATTCATCTTGGGTGAGATTCCTCAGGTTGACACCGACATTCAATTGCTGCTCGGGGACATTGCCCACAATCTTAGATCGGCTCTCGACCATTTGGCTTGGGAGCTTGCGCGTAGCGTCGGAGTTTCTGACCCTATGGTTTACTTTCCGATTTCTAAAGATGAGAAAATCTACAAAGCCGAATCTGGCGGAAAAACAATTGGCATTCCCAAAGACGCAAAAGACTTTATCGACAGAATCGGTCCATACGGCGGACATGATGATCTTCTCTGGGGCCTCCATGAGCTTGACCGAATTGACAAGCATCGTCTCGTGCTTGCTATTACTTCCAAGACCCAGTCCTGGAGTGCCACACTTGACCCGACTGGCAGCAACTATGACTTCGCCTTCGTTCCAGCACTGAAAGCAGGAGACGTAATCGGTGAGATCGAAGGGAACCATGAATCGGACAAACAGATGAGCGTCACCGCTGATATAGCGTTCGGCGAACCGGAGGTTTTTAAAGGCGAGGCCCTTTTCCCAACGCTTCCTGTACTGGCGGATCACATTGAGCGAATCATTGGAATGTTCGGCCCCAACCCACTCTGAATCTGACACACTCCCGTCATTCCTCTCTCTGTGTTAAGCTGGAGAGGTTATGGCGGGCATACGCTCATCTGGGAAAGGTGGAAGCGAACGACCCGTAGGCGGTCATCGTATTTTGCGGCCTTCGCAAGAGGTACAAGCTAAAATGCGTCCGTTGGCGCGGGCTTCATTTGAGCAGGTACTAAAGCGGGCCGCGAAGCCAGTTCCGAAACCCTCCTCAACATCGAAGTAAAAATCAAATTTCCCATCTCCCTTCGATTGTACCGGAAGCAATATTCGTCGAGGTAGGTTTGCAGGTATTTGGTGCTCACGTTGTGATAAACGCCTGCAAGTCCGCGCTTCACCAATGACCAAAAGCCTTCAATGGTCTGAGTATGAATCTGGCCGCGCGATCCGGTGACGTACACACGTCCGCTGTGGCGCACGCGGTAATGGCGATAGTTCGGCCCTTCGATTCCATCGTAGGCTGGATAATCGTCCGTAAAAAGCACACTGCCCGGAAGCACATATTCCTTAATGAAACCATGCAGAGTTGGCTTCTTGGTGTCAGCAGCAACCCGAGCAATTACGCGCCCGCCCTTGCGCTCCACGGCTCCGAGCACTGGCGTCTTGGGTTTCTCGATCATGTTTATGCGCTTAGTCCGTCCGCCGAAGTACATCTCATCGATTTCAACGGTCGCAGGTCCCTCCAATTTGTCATCGCTCCCGAGCAGTGAGCGAATCTGTTTGAACATGCGCCATGCCGTCTTGTAGGTGACTCCAGTTTCACGCTGAATCTGCTTTGCGGAAATGCCGCAACGGGTCGAAGCCATCAAGTACATAGCGTAGTACCACAGTCGGAGAGAAGTGCTGCTGTGTTCGAAGATCGTCCCGGCCATTGGCGAAACCTGAGTCAGACAAACATTGCAGGCATAGACCGGACGCCCGTTGATGCGATGGTGCTTTTGCTCTTGCTGGCACTTTCCGCAAAACACGATCCCGCCGGGGAAGCGCTGCTCTTTGAGGTGCTCAATGCACGCATTGTCGTCCGGGAATTGGCGGTTGAAGTCGTTTATCGTGTACCGAAGATGCTTGGGAATTGTCTGTCGGCGGTTCATAATACAAAGAACTTTACCAAATTACGGACGTGATGTCAAGGGATAATTACCTTTAGCGCACCTTCACGCCCTAACCCTATGATTCCAAAAGATCAGGGGGGAGGGGGTGACCCCGGTACCAAGGAGTAAATCGGCTCGCGCAAGCGAGGAAGGAAAAGTGATGGCGAAAGCAGGGCTAGCCTTTCCTGACACCCGCCACCTGCGACCTGCCACCTGGGACTCTGCCACCTTTGCTAAACTCCTCCCGTGCCGACCGTGACCTACCTCGAAGCCATCCGCCAGGGAATCTGGGAAGAAATGGAGCGCGATCCGACCGTGTTCTGCATCGGAGAAGACATCGGCATCTACGGCGGGGCATTCAAGGTCACTGACGGCTTCATTGACCGCTTCGGCGCCGAGCGCGTCATCGACACGCCCATTGCCGAGTCGGCCATCGTGGGCGCGGCGTTTGGTGCGGCGCTAACGGGGATGCGTCCGGTGGCTGAGTTCCAGTTCATGGACTTCATCGGATGCGCCTTCAACCAGATCGTCAACATGGTCGCCAAGGCGCACTATCGCTGGGGAGCCCCGGCCCCCCTGGTGATCCGCGGACCAAGCGGCGGCAACGTCCATGGCGGCCCGTTTCACTCGCAGAATCCGGAGATGTGGTTCGTGCACGCGCCCGGATTGAAAGTAGTCTGTCCCGCGACCGCCTACGACGCCAAAGGACTGATCAAAGCCTCCATCCGCGACAGCAATCCCGTAATTTTCTTCGAGCACAAGTATCTCTACCGCCGAATTAAAGAAGAGATTCCAGCTGACCACTACATCGTGCCGCTCGGCAAAGCACGCATCGCCCGCGAAGGACGCCATCTGAGCGTGATTACCTACGCAGCGATGGTCCACACCGCACTCGAAGCCGCCGACATCCTGAGCAAAGAAGGGATCGAGATTGAGATCGTCGATCTACGCACAGTTTCGCCGCTCGATCGCGAAGCCATCACCGCGACGGTGAAGAAGACCAACAAAGTAATCGTCCTGCACGAGCACGCGCGCACCGGAGGACTCGCCGGAGAGATTTCAGCCATCATCAACGAAGAAGCGTTCGACGATCTCGACGGCCCCATTGTGCGACTGACATCGCTCGACACGCCCGTGCCTTTTTCGCCGCCGCAGGAAGAATTCTTCCTGCCGAAAGTAAGCGATCTAATACGCGAAGCGCGCCGCCTGCGCGCGTATTGAGGAACCCCTTTTCGCAGAGTTGCAATCCGCCCGTGTAGCCGCATCGAACGTTATATATACTTTGTCTTTCTTTCTGAGGGATTGCCATGCGGAGCTTTATTCGAGGTTTCATCGTTGCGCTCTTGATCCTTCTGGTTGGCGGCATTGGCCTTGCCTTACTCGGATTCTTCCCGACCAACGCCAACTCCACTCCGCCGCGCTTCGAGCAGCAGATCGCAATGGCTGCGCTCGACGCCTCTATGGAACGGCGCGCTCCGCGCCTGAACAATCCCGTGCCACCGACGGACGAAAACCTGATTGACGGCATCAAGATCTACACCATGAATTGCGCACTCTGCCACGGTGGTCTCGACCGCCAGCCCTCCGTGCTTGGCAAATCGTTCTACCCTCCCGCGCCGAGTCTGATCCTCTATCCCCTCGATGATCCGGAGTGGCACGTCTTCTACGCGGTCCGGACGGGAGTCCGTTACAGCGGCATGCCGTCCTGGGAGAAAGTTCTATCCGAAACCGATACCTGGAAAGTGACGTCCTTCCTCACGCGGGTGGAGAAGTTGCCACCCGCCGTTCAGGATTTCTGGAAGAAATCGGCAGGAGTCGCTCCGCCCGCTGAAAGCTCCGAAGGACACGAAGGCCACAATCACGCCGACCACAAGTAGTTGGAGTCTCGCTATCGGGGCGGATAGCTGAAGCTGATCGTGATGACGGTCTGAGTTTCCAAGGCGCGGCCGTTCTGGGTGTAAGGCTGGAATCGCCACTGCTTTACGGCGGCGATGGCCGCTTTTGCCAGCACAAAGTATCCGCGAACCAGTTTCAAGTCCTGCACACTTCCATCGCGTCCGATCACTGCCTGCAAGACAACCGGCCCCTGGAGCTTCTGCGCCATCGCTTCGTGCGGATATATAGGAGCGACGGACTGGATCACGAGCGCACGGGCTGAGTCTTCACTCAGGTGAACAGGCTCCCCCGTTTGTTGCATAGAGGACGTTGGCGGGGGCGTGGAAACTGGCATCATTTGCGCCGGATTGACGGTCATTACTACTGGCCGTGCAATGGGTGCAGAGGTCCTCAGACTGTCCGGCAGGGGGGCGCGCGCTGCGCGAGTCGGTAGCGGCTCCACGCGCAACTCTGGCGAAGGCAGCGGGAAATCATAGGCGGGCCGCAAATGCATGGGTCGATCGGGCAGGGTGATGTCTGCCGAGACCACCCCGAGAACCGGCGCCTGCGAATTAGCGTTGGCGGGAGTTCTCGTAAAGTACGCGTCCTGCTGCACGTCGGTCATCGTCGTACCTACCGACTGCGCACCCGACTTGTTCGTGTAAAAGAGCGCAGCCACAGATTCGTGCAAAACATGGAATGTTCCCTCGGGCGTCCGCCCCAAATACTGGAAGGCCTCACGCGATTTCCAGAAACAAAATACGGCTGTGAGCATGAGTAGTGCGGCAAAAGCAGATCGGAGCCCGCCCGGAGATATCCGGGATTTGGCCGCGGGTTCCTTAGTGAAAGGGGTTTCCTCGTGCTCCTCTTCCGGCGCAGCGTGCGGAATCGACTCGGGCAACTCGCCGGCAATGGAAACGAGATTCGGATCCTCAGGTGGTGGTTCAGTCGGCTCCTGAATCTCAGGATGGTCGAGCGCTGCGGCGGCATCCGTGGCGTAGGCCGTGGACTGCAACTGCATCTGCTGGCGCGCTTTCGCCAGCACGGCGCGCGCTTCGTCAGCGACAATCGGACGATAGATCAGGAAATCGAGACGATTTTCGCGCTCTTCGTCAGGCGTCGGTTCTCCATCAACAATGGCAATCACGACGGCCATGCGGTTGGGTCCGGACTCGCGCGCGCGTTTCAGAAGGAAGCCTGCTTCCGGCTGCTCCGACCAGTCGACCATGACGCAGGCAAAGGGCTGCTTCGTGCCTTTTTCCATGGCGGCGAAGATGTCCGCGCAGATTTCAGCGCGAATACCACCTTCGCGCAGGACCGCCGTCAACGAATCGGCTGTTTCGGGATTTTTTGAAAACAATAGGGCACGGAGAGCCATTCCAACAACAGCTTAACGAGATTCTCTCGTCGGGGGCAGGTAACCAGTGGCACAGCACCTAGGGCGGGATTCGGAAATTACCGGACGAGAAGGGGGCTTGTACTTATAGGCGGTGACTTTCGTAATCAAGCCACCCTCTCGCTTCTAACATCGGCTAGAGCGTGTTTCATAAATACCTTCGCCAGCGGAGAAAGCGACCCTTAGGGCCAAAGCCCGCATTCTGACAGGTCTAACGGTACGGCTAAAGCCGTGCCCTGCCCACTATCTTATGAAATACGCTCTCCTCAGATCTCGGTCCACTCTCCCGAGATTTCGTGGCGGATCTTCTCGGCTTGCTGCTGGATTTTTTTCTGCGAGTTTTGCAATTTTTGCTGCACCTTGTTCCAGCAGGGCGTAAAGCGCTGGAGTTTCTCGAGTTCGGGAGCCAGGCGTGCGATTTCCTTTCCGGCGCGAGTCAGTTCCATTTCGGCTTCCGCGGTCACTTCGGGAAGGTCGAAACTCTCCTCCAGCAGAATGCCAGAATCCCTCTTCTCAGGGAGGGTCAAGTTCAAATTCTGCTCTTTTTTCTCGCGAATCACGGTGACAGCCACCGTTCCCTTGGAGGTGGCCCGCAGAGCGCGGGTGAAGTCGGAAGTGTCGTGCACCGACTGGTTGTTGACGCGGACGATCACGTCGCCAGCACGAAATCCAGCTTTCTCTGACCAACTGCCCTTTTCCACCGACCGTACCAGCACGCCGTTGCCGCCCTTGACTCCGAAAAACTCGCCGAGTTGCGGGGTAATGTTTTCTACCATCAGCCCGCTGCGTAACGACGAATGGGCGATCACGACCGAGACCGGAATATCGAGATCGGGCATTGCCGGCATCGCCGGCATTACGAACTTCATGTCCGGCAGATTGCGCACGGCGACTGACTTACTCCGGTTGGCGAGTTGCACTTTGATGAACTGCGGTTGGCCGTCCCGGCTGATCCCCAGCGTGACCACGCGTCCGGCGGGAGTTTCGCGGATCATCCGGCGCAACTGAGCGGCACTTTCGACCGCCGCGCCGTTCAGGCTCAGGATCACGTCGTGCTCATGCAAACCAGCTTTCCCCGCGGGCGCGTCCTGGTCCACCATGGTGACTTCCGCGCCGTGTTCTTCCTTGAGCTTCAGTGCCGCCAGACGCTCGGTCGTGACGTCGGCAATGTCCACCCCCAGATACGACGAGCCGCCTCCACCCTCCTCCAGTCCGTAGCCCCAATTCCAGTTCTCTCCGGGACGGTCATAGGGAAGTTCCGCGGGTTGGGCGCTGGCTACCAGCGTAAACAAAGCCACGCAAAGCAGAATGCGGTGTGTCATGGGGCCTCCTGAAAAATGTTCAATCCCTTCTTTCAATAGCGCTCTTCGGCACTGCAGAGAAAGTCAGAATACTTTGCCTCTGAAGGGGCTCAAAGAAGACTGACTTTCGGCATCGCTGAAGCGATGCCTGACACGAACCGTAGTCCTAGTGACTCACGCGGACGAACTTGATGTTCCCGGAATTTGTCCGAACCTTGAGCACCGGTCCGCCGCCATTGAGCTGACCTTCGGCAGTCACCGTTCTCGGCCCCCAGTCTCCGCCTTCGCTGGCAATGTGAATGTCGGAGAAGTCGCTGCGAATGCTGTGGCCGTTGGCCAGTTCGATCGCCGCTCGAATGGAGATGGATAGATCACCGGCCAGATAAACAGTAATGTCGCCAGCGCTGGTTTCCAGGGTCGAGTCGGTTCGATCAGCGGAGGCCAGGAACTTGGCAATGATTCCACCCCCGCCCGTCTCAGCGCGCGCGGATGGGACTCCGTTGAGCTCAATGCAACCCCCACCGGTTTCGGCCTTCACAGGACCTTTGGCGGAACTCAGGCGGATGCTGCCGCCACCCGTCTCAATTTGCGCGGGACCGCCGATGTCACCCAGGTCCACGCTACCGCCGCCGGTAGTGGCGCGAACCGTTCCCTGGCAGCGTTCCACCTGGATGTTGCCGCCGCCGGTCTCCAAAGTCGCTCCCTGCAGGCAGGAGATAACCACGACGCTGCCACCGCCGCTTTCGGCGTTGAGTTTTCCCTTGGCCGAGGCGACCTTGATGTTGCCGCCGCCGGTGCGAACATTCACATCGCTTCCTACCGTGCCTACATCGATGATACCGCCGCCGGTTTCGGCATCGATGGCGCCGCCGATGTCGTCCACGCGAATACTTCCACCGCCGCTCTGAATCTCGGCGCGGCCGGCAATCCCCGTGGTCCGCACGTTCCCACCATCGGTCTCGATTTTCACCAGCTCAATATTGCGGGGGACGCTGATGACGAAATCGCCGGAGAACTTCCGGCTCCTGTTCCGGCCCCCTTGCCAGTCCCCTACGATCCAGGCCGTGTCTCCCTTGGAGTAGGCACTGATCTTGTACAGTTCAAAGTCGCGGCGGGCTTGCTGCTCCGAGGAGGTATAAGCGCGACTATGGATTGCGTAACCAACGCCCGCCTGCGAGCCGCCTTCGACCCGTACCGATCCCATGTCCACCTTTACGTGCAGCGTCCTGGCAGCGCCCAGGTTCCCAGTGATTTCCTGAACCCAGTTACTGCCCTCGCGAAAGACGCGCGTTTCCTGGCCCGCGGCCAAGGACGCCAGCGCCGTCAGCAACATTCCGATGCTGGCTACTCTGATAACTCGTCTCAACTCAATGCTCCTCAGGGGCTAAAGCCCATTTTTTGCGGGGTTAAGCGGCACGGCTGAAGCCGTGCCCTCCCGAAAACGTACTCCCAAAAACCTACGTTATGTGATTAGTCCTAACCACTCACCACGGTTCAATCCATTTCCGGTACTTGCGCCATCATGGCTCGCGCTTGTGAGCGGATGGAGGCGTTCTGATCCGACTGCGCGAGCTTGGTCAGGATCGATCGCACACCACTGTCCGCTTTCATGGGCTCGACCAGGTGCAGAGCCTGTATGCGCACTCCGATATTGGCATCACTGACCAACGATTGCAGGACCGCATTCCGCACCCGCACATCCTGCCGCACAAAACCGCTCAGCCCGTCCAACGCTTTCAGGCGCACGCCCGGATTGGTGTCGTTCTGCAGCGAGTACATCAGGACTTCGCGCACATTCGTCTCGTTGGGCGCTTGCGTCAGCAGTTCCACCGAATCCATTCGCACGCCAGAGTTGAAGTTATTGCGGGCCGCGAAGAGAAGCAATTGCTGAATTTTCTGGTCGTTGAGCGACCCCTGTGCTTCCTGCGTCGAGACGGTGTCGTACTTGATGTTGACTTGATTCGATCCCGGCTCCGTCGTGACGGAACGAATGCCCGTGATGCTGGAAGCGTCAACCTGCGCAGGTCCGGGACCAGGGCCAGGGCCGGGTCCCTGAGGTCCAGGGAATTGGCGCATGGTTAGAATCCCGCCACCGAAGCCGACGATGAAAATCACCGCCGCCACTGCGGGAGCCATGCGAACTTGCCGCAGCCAGTTGCTGGGATCGAAGATCAGCCGCTGCCAGAAGCCGCCCTGGGTAGTGGTTTCAAGCGCTTCTTGCAGGCGCATTCGGGAGGCTGCCAGAAGATTCGGGCTCGGCTCCGCGACCGGAGTTTGCGAAAGCGTCGCATGGAACTTGCGCGCCGACTTCAATTCCGCTGTGCACTCCGGACATCGAGCCAGATGCTGCTCTACTTCATAACGGGCATCGTCTTCCAGCTCGTTATAAACGTAGAACACGATATTGTCTTGTACCCAATCACATTTCATGTTTGCACCCCTTCACGGGGAGAAAATTCAATTTCATCATCCCGATTCCTTGCCGGCGAGGCGCCGGCGCTACCTCATCTCCGACAACGCGCTCCGCAGTTTCTGCGTGGCGCGGAATAGTGTATTTTTTGCGGTTTCTTCGGTGGTATTCAACATTTCGCCCACCGTCCGCAACTTCAAACCGTGATAGTGCTTCAACTCAAAAACCATGCGTTCCCGAGGAGTCAGGCGAGAGAGAGCCGCGCCAATCTTTCGTCCCAGCTCGCGCCGCATCAGGTCGCGCTCCGGGTTCGCGCCGGATCGTCCATCGGCGACTTGTTCGAGCAGGTTGTACTCTTCGCCGGAGTGATCGGTCGTTACCGGAGCGTCTTCTTTCCGAACATTGCGTTTACGCAGGTGGTCGAGGCAGAGGTTGGTAACGATCCGGTAAATCCAGGTATAGAACGAACACTCAAACCGGAAACTTCCCAGGTTCTTGTAGGCTTTAAGGAAAGCGTCCTGATGGATGTCCTGGGCGTCCGATTCCGATCCAGTAAGGTGAAGAGCCAGGCGCAGGACCGACTGATCGTAGTGACGGACGAGGACCTCGAAAGCCGCGCGGTTTCCCCGCTGCGCCTCCCGGATCAAAGTCGTGTCGTCAATGCGGTTGCCCTGTGCTGCCACGGAGCCCCTCAAGCTGGGGTTCTGGGTACCGCTGCCCTGCTCCCCTCGGGCCCCGCTTGCTCGCCCCCGGGAAAGCTCGCCAACCGGAATTGTTACTGCGTACGAATCGGCCGGCATTGTGCCTCTGTTTCCTTTACAAGTGCCTACCCTTGCCTTGCACGGAATAGACGCGGCAGCTGCCAGATCGTTAGCAAATTATAGGGGTTAGCCCTTTATTTGCTTCACATTAAAAACACGCACAGGACTTGTCTGTTTACTGTCACTTGAGTCGCAGCCGCATTTCGTTGGTGGGTAGGAAGCCCAGCGTCTGGTAGAGATGCCGCCCGGCAGCGCTGGCGTGCAGGACCACCGAACTAAAGCCTTGTTCCTTCAACCACTGGATCATCAACAACATAAGCTGGCGGGCCAGCCCCTGCCCGCGAACCTCGGGCTCGGTGTAGACGTTGATGATCAGGGCTCGCCGGGTTTCGAAATCTTCAGGCCGGGCCGGCCAGGACGAGACGAGCACTCCACCGCCTGCGACGACGTGACCATCCGCGGCTTCCGCCAGCCATCCGCGATAGGAGCCTTCCGCCAGAGCGCGCTCCAGCCACGGAGCAGTGGCCTCGACCATCCGGTCCAGCTGTTCGACGGTGCCGCTGCCCATATCGCGGAACATGCTGCGGCGATGGTGCAGGATCACCGCGCAATCTTCGAGCGTGGCAGTGCGAAAGGTTATGTTGCTGGAAGCCATGGCATCTCCGAGTTCCCCGAGCATCTGAGGCAGTTTTTGAAAGGGTACAATATCAATCAGGCCGACCCACCGCTAGCGAGCCCAGAGGATTCATGTACGAAGTAACCGTCGAAGACACCTTTGCCGCAGGACACTACCTGCGCAACTACAAAGGCAAGTGCGAGAACCCGCACGGTCATAACTACAAGGTGCGCGTGACCCTCGCCGGCGCCGAACTCGACAAGGCCGGCCTGCTGCTCGATTTCAAGGATCTGAAAGACGTTATGAAGCATGTCATCGACCGGCTCGATCACCAGATGATCAACGACATCGAGCCGTTTACGGTGCTGAATCCGTCGGCGGAGAATCTGGCCAAATATTTCTATGACGAAACCAATACCCGGTTGCGCAGCGTGACGCATGGGCGGGTGCTGGTGAGGGACGTTACGATTTTCGAGACTGAGACGACTACCGCGAAATACTCGGAGTAACCGTTGCCGGGTTCGTTACAAATCACCGAGATTTATAAATCGCTGCAGGGCGAATCCACCTATGCCGGCCTTCCTTGTGTCTTTGTGCGTCTGACTGGGTGCAATCTGCGTTGCTCCTGGTGTGACAGCGAATTTAGTTTTTACGGCGGGCGCAAGATGAGCCGGGAAGAAGTGCTCGGCGAAGTGACTCGCCTGAGCCCCAGCGGCGGACTCGTCGAGATTACCGGCGGCGAACCCATGTTGCAGGAAAGAGAAGTAGTTCCGCTGATGCAGCAATTGCTCGAAGACGGCTACAAAGTCTTGCTTGAGACCAGCGGCGAGAGGCTGCTGGCGCGGGTGCCGATGCGGGTCATCAAGATCGTGGACGTGAAATGTCCCGACTCCGGCGAGCCCGACACTTTCGCGCTTGAGAACCTGGAAGCGCTCCAGCCTCATGATGAGGTCAAGTTTGTGTTGAGCGATCGCACGGATTACGAATTCGCTCGCGATTTCGTCCGGCGGCATCAGTTGGCTGACCGAGTCCACGCCGTGCTTTTTTCACCTGCTTTTCGCAAAGATGCTTCCGGCGCGCGGGACGCGTCGCACTGCCTGCTCGATCCGGAGGAACTTGCTCAGTGGATTCTGGCCGACGACGTTCCAGCCCGGCTCAGCCTCCAGATCCATAAGCTGATCTGGGATCCGGCCGCGAAGGGCGTTTGATCTTGTAGCGCCCTGCTGGCGCGGGCAAGACGCCCGCGCGACAGCCGCCGGACGCGGCGGCGCTACAAAGCCAACTGTCATAAAATCAACCGGAAGCGCAAGTTCACTTCACGAGCGATTATGCCATCTAACTCTACAGATGCCAGAACCCGTGCTGTGGTGCTGTTGAGCGGCGGAATGGACTCGTGCGTATGTGCGGCGCTGGCGGCACGGGATCATGATGCGGCGGCGGTCCATGTCAGCTACGGGCAGCGGACGGAGCAGCGGGAACGGCGTGCTTTTGAGGGCATCTGCGATCGGCTTGGGGTTCGGGACCGCCTCGCGGTGCGAAACGAGGCGCTGCGCGCAATCGGAGGATCGGCGTTGACGGATGCGAAGATTGCTGTGCCGGAGTCGCATGCGATCGGAGCCGGGGTCCCGGTAACCTACGTGCCTTTCCGCAATGCCCATTTTCTGGCGGTCGCGGTCAGCTGGGCAGAGGTGCTGGGAGCGGGAAAGGTTTATATTGGCGCCGTCGAGCCTGACAGTTCCGGCTATCCAGATTGTCGGCCGGCCTACTACCGCGCGTTCGACGAAGTCGTGAAGACCGGCACGAAAGATGGGGCGATCCAGATTGTGACCCCGCTGATCGCCATGCGGAAAGCGGAGATTGTAAAGCTGGGCCTTGAATTGAGCGCGCCCTTCGATTTAACGTGGTCGTGCTATCAGCGGGAGGATCGTGCTTGCGGGGTCTGTGACAGCTGTGTGCTCCGGTTGCGGGCTTTTCGCGAGACAGGCGCTGTGGATCCGATTCCGTATGCGGAGGCAGCGACGAGATCGGCGTAGGAGTTTCCGTTTCTCAATGGCCATTGGCGGTGGCGTCATGGCGGTCGAAAAGTGGAAATCGTAAATTTAAGTTGAATGCCGGGAGGCAAGGATTATGAAGAAGCATTTGATTATTTCCCTGCTGCTGATGCTGGTAGTGGGCCTATGCACTCCAGCGGTGTTTGGGCAGGCCATGGGCAGCGTCAAAGGAGTTGTCAGGGACGCGGATGGTAAGCCACTCGTTGGGGTGACGGTCGAGTGGTTAGGCGTGGAGACTGGGCGCAAATACACGTTAAAAACCAATGGCAAGGGTGAATACTTCTCTCTTGGCATCAGCCCTGGCAAGTACAAGCTGACCGTGAGTAAGGACGGCAAACAGATCTTCTTTCTAAACGGCATCCCGGTCAGCGTGGATGAAGTCGTGCAGGATGTTGACCTCAAGAAGGAGGCCGAGAAAGCGGCCGAAGGCCAGGGCATGACCGCCGAACAGGTCAAGCAGATGCAGCAGGCGCAGGCCCAAGCAGCCAAAGAAACCAACACCGTTAAGGCGCTCAATGAGAAGCTTACCGCTGCCAAGACGGCCAGCGACGCCGGTGACTTCGATACCGCGATTGCCAGCCTGAACGAAGCCAACCAGATGGACAGTACCCGCGACTTGATCTGGTTCCGGCTGGGTGACGCCTATCGGATGTCAGCCACGAAACAGACTGATCCAGCCGAAAAGCAGAAACGATTCGAAAGTGCCGTCGCCGATTACCAGAAGGCCATTGAGTTACGCAATGGTTCTGAGGCTGCAAAAAAAGACGCCGACAACAGCGTCAAGATCGCAGCCTACTACAACAACCTGGCGGAGGTGTATGCCAAGTCCAACAAGATCGATGATGCCGTTGCCAGCTACGGCAAGGCGGCGGAACTCGATCCTTCCCATGCCGCGCAGTACATGTTCAACACTGGAGCCGTACTCACGAATGCGGGCAAGGTGGATGCTGCGATTGTGGCCTTCGACAAAGTGATCGCGGCGGATCCAAACAAGGCGGCCGCGTACTACTGGAAAGGCGTGAACATGATCGGCAAAGCCACTCTCAAGGGCGACAAGATGGTGGCGCCCGAAGGGACGGCGGAGGCCTTCCAGAAGTATCTCGAACTCGAACCCACCGGGACGTTTGCGCAGCCCGCCAAAGATATGTTGGCGAGCATCGGCGCAAGTATCGAAACCACCTTCGGCAGCAAGAAGAAGGTGGTCAAGAAGTAGCCGCCAGCGTCCAGCTGGCTTACAACCATAAGCGGCCCGCGCGCGGGCCGCTTTTCATTCCCCTTCAGTTACTTAGGTCTATGGCCTTACTGTCCTTCGCAGCCGCGCCCATTCGCGTTACATTCATTTCATAGGTCCCTCAGGCGTTTCGCCGTTTCTCCCCTGTGGCGTCAGTCGAATCACTATTGGAGCGTAAAGAATGGCTGCTCCGGGGAATTCCCCGATTGGGATTACCTTCGAGGGTGTGAGCGGATCGGGTTTGATCCCGACGCCGGTGTTGCTGGCTGGCATGCTGCGTGCTTCCGACAAGGTCAGCGATTTGATCTTCTCGCCGGGCCGTCCACCGCAAGTGGAGATTCATGGGCAGCTCACCGCGGTTGAGATTTCGGGGGCAAGCGTGCTCTCCGCCGACGACACCCGGCGCATCGCGGCGGACCTGATTGGCACCAACAAACAAGCGATCAATACCCTTCGCGAGCAAGGCTCTTGCGATGTTTCCTATGGATTGCCCGGCATGGCCCGTTTCCGCGTCAACGTTTTTATTCAGCGGGGCAGCTGCGCCATCGTCATGCGCGTGATTCCGACCGCGATTCCCGGCTTCTCCACTTTGCATTTGCCTAAGCAGTTGGAAGAAGTAGCGCAGGTGCGCAATGGCATTGTGCTGGTGACCGGCGGGAGTGGGTCCGGCAAGTCTTCAACCTTGGCCGCTTTGCTTGACCGCATCAACAGCGAGCACTGCTACCACATTCTCACAGTCGAAGATCCCATTGAGTTCCTGCACAACCACAAGAAATCAACGGTGCACCAGCGCGAGTTGCATAGCGACGCCCCGAACTTCACTCTGGCGCTGCGCGCGGCATTGCGGCAGGCGCCGCGCGTGATCATGGTCGGCGAAATTCGCGATCGCGAAACCCTCGAAATCCTGCTCGAAGCTGCCGAGAACGGACATCTGGTTCTTTCCAGCATGAACACAGTAGATGCTTCGAAGACGGTCGAGCGCATTATTGCCACCTTTGCACCCGCGGAGCAGCAATCGGTGCGCGACCGCCTAGCCAAGACTTTTCGCTACATCATTGCCCAGCGTCTGGTTCCGCGCGCGGATGGAGGAGGACGCACTGCGGTCGTCGAAATTCTGAAGTCTAACTCGCGTACCCGGGACTGCGTTGAGCAAGGCGAGCGTCCCGGCCGCACCCTGCTCGATGCCATCAAGAACAGTGAGAACGAGGGCATGCAGCATTTCGACGGCGAGATCGCCAAACTTGTCCGCTCCGGCCTGGTGGATCTGGAAACCGGGCTTTGTTTCGCCAGCAACGCCACCGTGCTGGGCCAGGAACTGGCGAGAAATTAAGCGCAGAGACACTAAATCGGGAACTGGAATTCTTACTGATTACTCCTGTGTAGTCCGTCACTCGGGCATTATCGCGAAAATCAGAGGCGAAATGCGATTGTTCGAGGGATCACTTCACGGTGCCAACTGCAGTCAGGTTCGCAGTTCGCCGAACTAGTTTGCGATCTGGATAACTTGCAGTTAGCGACTTGGCTACCACACTTCTGTTCATACTCCGAAATATGCCCTTGCCACATTGATCCAAGGTATCGCATCGGCACTTCGTCGTCATCTTTTTGAGCAAGCCGCGCACTACTTTTATCCCATCCATCAAACGGTCCAGCTCCGCCAGCTTTCTTTGGGACAGCGTTCGCCAACGTTCTGAAGCCCGAGTGATATTGCGGAAACCAAAGAACAGAAGTCGGATTTCACTCAATGTAAAACCGAGTTGACGGGCATGCTGAATGATTGCCAGCCGGTAAAGCGTTGTGGTGTCGTATCGTCTCTGCCCGCTCATTCGCGGGGCCCGGGGAAGCAGTCCAATTCTCTCGTAATAACGAATCGCCGATGCTTGGAGTCCAACTTGGCGCGCGACCTCGGAAATCGTCAATTCGGGCATAAAGGCATTCTAGATCACTACTTTCCGATCAACATCTGAACGTTGACAGATTTTTTACAAAAAGTCCCTTGCCTTAAAGTCGACTTTAAGTTGTAGCGTGATGGATAGAGCGACAGAGCGTTAGAACTTTGCGCCGGGAGGAGAAGTACTCATGCAGAAAATGAAATCGATATTGATGCTCGTGCTGTGGTTGACTTCTGGCACCATTTTGGCACAAGTCGGGCAGCAGCGCGTTGACGCCAAGGAAACTGCCAGCCTCGACGCAGAACGGGAAAAGCACGCTCTGCAGGTCTTGGCAAAGCTCACTGAGAAAGTGATCGTGTCTGCCGCTGATGCCATGCCCGCCGACAAATACGGCTTTGCGCCAACGGATGGTGAATTCAAGGGCGTGCGTACCTTCGGTCAAATGGTGAAACACCTGGCCGCAACCAACTACATTCTGGCCGCGGCGGCCTTGGGAGAGGAGCCACCAGCAGATGCTGGCGACGAGCTTGGGCCTGAAGCTGTGAGAACTAAGGCCGAAATTCTCAATTACCTGAAAGGCTCATTTGCGTATCTGGACAAAGCAATCGAAGCTATCGGCCAGAAAACTGCACCCGTTAAATCCTCGCCGATCTCGCCCCTGAAAAGCGCGGAAGCGACTCGCCTGGCATTGGTGGTGGAGTCCCTGGCGCATGCTTTTGACCATTACGGACAAATGGTCGAGTATCTGCGCATGAACGGCGTCGTTCCGCCCGCGAGTCGGCCATGAAGCGCGGCTCTGATGACATGCCGATCGCTTGCTGTTTGACGAGCGCAGAACTGCGCGAGCGTGCGGCAACGCTCCTCACCCAATTCAGGTCTGCTGTGATCGAGATTGAGGAACTCCGGGATGGGTATGCTTTCCGCGTTCCCGGCGATGGCAAGTGGATTGCGATTATAGCGAAAATGATTGTGGCAGAAAGGGAGTGTTGCCCCTTCTTGACATTCGAGTTGGTTGCCCAACCTAATATGGGACCAGTAATCGTTCGCGTGACTGGCCCCGCTGGTACCAAGGACTTCGTGAAAACTATCTTGTGCAAGCCCGAGGCGTCTATTTAGCATTCTGGACTAGCGGTCGGCAAACAGGAAACTAACCCTTTAAAATTTCCGCCGACGGTTTTTCTGCGTATCATCCCTGCATGCCCTCGGTATCGTCGGAAACCGGAATTCTGAGCTTGGAAGAAGCTCGGCACAGGGTCGAACAGCACGCCAGCAGAATCTCGAACAGAGTTGCCGAGACTACCGATCTTCTGTCCGCCACCGGCCGCGTGCTGGCCGAGCCGATCGTCGCCGACCGCGACTTTCCTCCTTTCCCCCGAGCGACTCGCGATGGATATGCGGTGCGCGCCGAGGATGTCGCTGAGGTTCCGGCGCGGCTTGCAGTTGTCGGAGAAATCAAGGCAGGCGATGTTCCCGACGGTTCGCGCAACCTCAACCCAAGTCAGGCGGTCTCGATCATGACGGGCGCCCCGCTGCCACCCGGAGCCGACGCGGTGGTGATGGTCGAATACACCGCGCAAACAGGAGACACAGTCGAGATCAAACGCAGCGTGAAGAGTGGCGAGAACTTCGTCCGCCGCGGCGCTGAGGCCTGCCAGGGCCAGATGCTGCTGGATCGCGGAACACGCCTCGATCAGGCGGCGATCGCAATTGCTGCTTCCGTCGGCAAAAGCAAGCTGCAAGTCTTTCGGAAGCCGCGGGTCGCAGTGCTTTCGACGGGCGATGAAATCGTTGACATCGACCATACTCCCGGCCCGGCCCAGATTCGAAATTCGAATACCTATTCCCTAGCGGCGCAGATTCAGAACGCCGGCGGGGAACCGGTACTTCTTCCCATTGCGCGCGATGAGCGGGTCCGGCTGAAGACGCTCATTGAAGAAGGTTTCAATTCCGACCTGCTCTTGTTGGCGGGCGGGGTGTCGATGGGTAAGTACGACTTGGTTGAGCAGGTGTTGGGCGAGTTGCAGGCGGAGTTCTATTTCACGGGTGCGCAGATTCAGCCGGGTCGGCCGGTAGTGTTTGGACGGTGCATGCATGGTCGGACAGGAATATCCGATCCACACCAGACGTACTTCTTCGGGCTGCCGGGCAATCCTGTTTCTACTATGGTGACGTTCGAGCTTTTCGTTCGACCCATGATTCAGGCTCTGAGCGGCGGCAAGCCGCAGCCGCTGATCTTCCTGAAGGCGCGGCTGAAGTCTGAGGTGCGCACGAAGACGGGTTTGAAACGTTTTCTGCCGGCCGTACTTTCCGGCGAATTCGAGAATGCTGAAGTCGAACTGGCGCGCTGGCAGGGGTCTGGCGATATTGCCGCGCTCGCGGGAGCCAATTGCTATCTCGTGATTCCTCCGGATCGCGAGCAGATCAGCCCGGGGGAGTGGGTCTCGCTGGTCATGCGGTGAGTCTGGCTTCAGCGCGGTAAGATTGAGTTCGGAGCTGGTTTGTGAAGGCATTCTTGGGGAAAAGAATCGGACCCTCAGGGGCTAAAGCCCGCATTCTTTGCGGGTTTTAGCGGCACGGCTGAAGCCGTGCCCTCCCGAGTGCCTCCTTTCCTGAGAGTCCATTTCTTGAAACCAGTTAGCCGGTCTTAAAGGTTTTCGCCGATGCCGAAGAAGCTCTCCCATTACGACGCAAAGGGCCGCGCGCGGATGGTGGATGTTTCTGCCAAGTCGAAAACGACGCGAGAGGCCGAGGCCAGCGCGTTCGTCCGGATGAAGCCGGCGGTGTTGCGGGCCCTGCCGTCGAATCCTAAGGGAGATCCGCTGGAGGTGGCGCGCATGGCCGGCATCATGGGGGCGAAGCGTACTGCCGATCTGATTCCCATGTGCCATCCGCTACCGCTCTCGCACATTGCTGTGACTTTGCGCGTGTGCGAAAATGGCGTGGCTATTGCCTCAAAAGTAAAGACCACCGCGGAGACCGGCGTCGAAATGGAAGCTCTGGTCGCCGCCGGAATCGCCGCGTTGACCGTCTATGACATGTGCAAGGCGCTCGATAAGGGCATCGAAATTCGCGAGTTGATGTTGGAGCGAAAGTCGGGCGGCAAGAGTGGCGAATACCGCCGAAAGAGCAAGCGCAAGTAGCTTTTCTATGCCGAGCAACGTAAAAGTCCTGGTAGTGGATGACAACCCGATGGTGCTGGGCATGCTCAAGCAGGCCCTCTCGCCGCTGGCCGAAATTTCGACCGCCGGCGACGCAGCCGATGCCTTACTGAAAGCGGTGGACGAGGGCCCGGACATGGTCATCAGCGACTACCGCATGCCCGGCATGGACGGCCGGCAATTACTCGAGAAACTGAAGAGTCGTCCCGCCACGTCCGGCATTACTGTCATCCTGATGGCGAGCAAGTCCGACATCAATGAACGGCTTTCTCATCACGAATCCGCCGAAGACTATATCGAGAAGCCTTTTTTCCTGAAGGAAGCCACCCAGCGCATCAAGCGCGTTATCGACCGTATCGCGCTGGAGAAAATGGCCAAGGCCGCGCCCTCTGATGGCATCCTACGTGGCAGCCTTGCACAGATGAACGTGGTGGATCTGGTGCAGTCGCTCGAAATGGGCCGTAAGAGTTGCTCGCTCACGATGACTAACGCCGATGAGAAATGCGAGATGTACTTCAATCAGGGTCAGGTGAAGCACGCCGCCTATGGGTCCATTACAGGCGATGAGGCAGTCTTCAAAGTTCTGCGGTGGACTGACGGCAACTTCCAGGTGGACTTCGACGGAAAGACAACCAAAGAAACAACCACTCTGAACACCCAGGGACTGCTGATGGAAGGGTTGCGCCAGTTGGACGAGGCCCACCGGGACACGGCCGAGGGAGAAGATGTCCTCCTCGACACCTGAGCGGACTGCGGCCGCCGTGCTCACCATCAGCGACTCGTGCTCACACGGCGAAAAGACCGATCTCTCGGGACCTGCGGTAGCCGAAACGCTGGAGCGGCGTAAGTTTCGTGTAGTCGTCCGCAGCGTGGTTCCAGACGAGGCCGCCGCCATTCAAGAAAAGCTGATCGAACTGTGCCGCTCCGCTCGCCTGGTGGTGACCACCGGCGGAACCGGAGTTGCGCCACGCGATGTGACTCCCGAAGCCACCCGCGCCGTCAGTGATCGTCTGGTTGAAGGGATCGCTGAGCAAATGCGCTCCGAGGGTGTGCGAAAAACACGGTTTGCCGCACTGAGCCGCGCCGTGTGCGGCACGCGCGGAACGAGCTTGATCCTGAACCTGCCGGGCAGTCCGGCGGGCGCAGTGGACGCGCTCGCTTCGGTGATCGATCTGCTGCCGCACGCGCTCGATTTACTGGAAGGGAAGACGGCACACGAGTAGGGGAGGTCGTTAGTCGTCGGTCTTTGGTCGTTGGCAAACGCGGAGCGGCCCTAACGACGAACGACTAGCGACCGGCGCTCGCTTCTCAGATAAACTGCTAACTACACCTCTTGAATACCATCAAGCACATAATCAGCGCCTATGGGAAGTGGATCTGGGGAGTGCTCGCTCCGCTCGGAGTGTGGGGCGTCTTCGCCATATCCGCCGTGGATGCTGCCTTCATGGGCCTGCCCATGGACGCGATTGTGGCCGGCTACATTTACAAAGACCCGCACGGTTTTCTGCTCTATGTGTTGCTGGCGGCGTCGGGATCGGCGGTCGGCAGCATTGTTGTTTACGTTATCGGCTACACCGGGGGCGAGATGCTGCTTCGCAAGCGGCTGTCTGCTGAGCGCTTTCAGAAAATACACGCCTCGTTCGACAAACACGAATTCTGGGCGCTGATGTTTCCCGCCATGCTGCCGCCGCCGACTCCCTTCAAAGCCGTCGTTCTCGCAGCAGCCGCATTCGAGATGAGCTTCTGGCGTTTCCTGCTGGCGATTTTCGCCGGGAGGTTCGTCCGTTTCATGATTCTCGGTTTCCTGACGCTGCGCTTTGGTCCGCAAGTCGTAGAGCTAGGAGGACGTGTCATTGCCCATGACTTCAAGTGGGTGTTGCTCGCTCTGGCTGGGGGACTCTTGGTCTGGCTGATCTGGCGCAGACAGGCTGCAAAGAAGCGTCCCGCAGGACAAAACGCAGATGGGGGCGGGATGGTCGCGCAAGAAAACGCTCGGTCCCGAAGCGACATCTGAAAATAGGCCGGCGTTTTAACGCCGGGAGCCTGCGTTCTCTTCCGGAGAGTCCCGGTAGGGACGATTGACTAGAACGAAGCGCATTGGCATGTCAGTCGTGCCTCTGGCACTCTTGCGCCGTGGCTGTTTGCAATCCCGCCAGTGAACTGGCGGGCTATTTTCAGTGGTCCCTCCGGGGGACCATTTTCATCCGATGCACCGGTGCGAATCCGAGAGTGTTGTGGAATGTGCCAGATCAGGCCGCTGCCGCCGTGCCATGCGGTTTGCCCATGCGGCGCGCAAGGGCGAGCGCAACCGCCGGCAATCCGAACATCAAGGCTGCGTACAACAGATCCCCTTCAAGAGTGCGTCGAAAGAACGGCAAGCCGGCGGCATAGCAGGTCATCAAGCCCGAGACGGTCTTGGCATACATATTTGTTGCAGCCCACACGCCAAAATTGCTGACCACGAAAAACGTGACCGATCCAGTCAACGCCACGCCCGCAATTCGTAGAGGCTTGGCATTTTCACGCAAGGCGGTGCCCAGCCAGAGCATGGCCGCATACCAGCCCCAGGTCAGAAAGAGATCCCAGGAGAAGGGATAGGCGTAAACGTATTTGTCAAGGACCAGATCCGAAGCCACCAGCAAGGTGAGCGGCAACCACAGTTGGCGCCGCGACCCGCGCGCGCCGAAATACAACAGGGCCGCCGTCACTGGAGTGAAGTTCCAGGGATGAGGCATAAAAGGCAGCCGCGCCGCGACCGCGAACAGAACATAGACGTAAGCCAGCATGATCACCTCGAACTGCTTGAACTAGAATTGTGGCGCTTGGGGAGGGCGGCGGTCAAGGGAAGCCGCCTTCATCTTCCTGGGCCAGTAGTTCTCAATCCGAACCGTTCATCAGCCACCCGCAGATCCCGATCCAGAAACACCATTGCCCCCAGCGTGGACCGTGCATCCCGCCCGGGATAGGCATAGCGCAGATCACGAAAGCGCACGACATACACCACGGGCGGGTCGTCAACCTGTTCGCTCTCCGTCACCGGATACTGCGCCCAGTCCAGGTACACTCGCCCGAGATAGCTTTTTTTTGCGGCCAATGTGGCGGGGGTCTCTTCCGGCTTATAGCGAAACTGCATTTGCCCTTCTGGATCAACTCCGGCCGCCAGGGAGTCCACGTTCATCATGGCAAAGGCAGCAGGCGTCTCGGCGACTCCATACCAGCGAAAGGGATTCACCCAGTACGGATAGGCTGAAACTCGCTGCGGCTCCGCGCCCTGGTAGGTCTGCGATTCCAGCATGGCCACCGCCCGGCGATGTTCGTAATCGCGAAAGCCCCAGCAGGCGAATACGCCGACCAGCGCGACTGTCGCCGCGAGCCGTCCCTTGGGGCCCTTCTGCCGAGCCCCGATCTCTTCGTTGATCAGCGAAAACAATCCCGGCAGAATCAGCCCGAGAATCAGAATCACTAGAAGCACCGGCTCCACGATGAACACGATATCCCACGAATACCAGCGTTCGGAAAACGGCCAGAACGGCCGCACGCCGTAGTTGTTGGTGAAGTCGAGCAGGATGTGGCTGATGCCGGCCAGGTACGCGTAGCCAAACAGCAGACCCCAGCGCGGCGGCAGATTTGGATCGCGCGTTCGCCGTCCGCGCAATCGCCAGATTACATACATGAATCCAACCACTACTGCCGCCGCCAGCGGGAGGCCGAGGAAAGAATGGGTGAAGCCGCGGTGGTGGGCAAATCCGAACACCGACCCGCCAAACCGGCTGACGATGTCGAGGTCGGGAGCTTCGGCGGCAAGCGTCATGGTGGCGGTCGCAAGCGCGGTTTTGCGATTGAATCCGGCGCGGCTGAGAGTAGCGCCGAAAAGAAAATGGGTAATGGGTTCCACGGGACTGTTGAGAGTTTAGCTGGCGAACGCAGAAGTCGGAAGATGGTGTGGTCCAGAGCAGAGTATGCGTAAGGGGCTCAGTTCTTCGTCGCTGGTACCACCAGCGACAGAGCATCTGGGCGCATGGTCATGCGAGCGGGTAGGCGGCCGAGGAGTTCTCCGTCGGCTTCTACGTAGACACGGTCTTTGTTTTTACCGTCGGCGTGAAAGCTGGCTGAGTCCGGCAGCTGGCATACGATCTCGGAGCATGTGACCAGGTCGATGCCATCGATGTTCCATCGGCGTCCTAGAAGAGCGCCGGTTACGTAGCGCAGGTAGGCGGAGCGGCTGTCGGTGCGACACATCACGGCGCGGAGGTCGGGGCAGTCCAAATGAGCTCCGGGTACGAATTCGCGCAGAATGTTGCCGAAGAAACGGATGCGCACGGCCAGGAGTTCGGTCAGCGCTGCCTGACGTTTCGCGCCGCTGCCGTTGGCGTACTCGACTTCGAATCTCCGCATGCGATGAGTGGCCCACAGGTTCCAAGCCTTCAGGTAGTAGGCGGCCATACCAGCCTGTTTTTTGAGATCGCGATTCAACTTGTAGAAGAGATGGGCGTCGACGCCAATTCCGGCGGCGACGGTGAAGTAACGCTGGGCGGGTTGGTCCTGGAAATCCTGATACTCGATGCGGCCGAGCGGAATACGGCGGACACTGCTTTGGCCGTCGACGGCGGCGCGTGCCGCGGCGCTGGGGCGGAGTGGGATGCCGAGGTCGTGGGCCAGGGCGTTGGCGGTGCCGAAAGGAAGAATGGCTAATGCAACTTGCGTGCCGGCCAATGCCTGAATGACATCGTGGATGGTGCCATCGCCGCCGCAGGCGAACACGGTGTCGCTGCCTGCCGCTACGGCGAATCGGGCGTGAATCGTGGCTTCCTGGCTGGAGCGGCAGACCGTTAATTCTGTCCCAACGCCTGCGGACTGAATGATTCCAATCGCACGGTGCAATTCCGTATCGCGCTGCCGCGGGCCAGAGTGGGGATTGAACAGGATCGTGGCTTTCTTCATGCGCCAAGTCTCTGACCTGAGTTTAGCGCACACCCCACTCCCACATTCCGAAGGTCGCTTTTTGCGGGATGGGATGTCCGACTTGACGGGCCAGCATGGTGATCTGTCCGCGATGGTGCGCGTCATGCGCGATCAGATAACCGAAGAAGGCGGCTACATCGGGGCGAAAGCCCTTGATCCGTCCGTCGCCGTTCAGGGACGCCTGCAGAACTTCCCTCAACGCGGCGCGGCTCTGTTCCAGGGCTTTGTCGGCCTGCGCCGGAGTGACTGTGTGCCGGTCCAACTGCGCGGGAATCTTGCCCTTCGTGGCCTTCAGCCACATCACACGCACGTTATGGATGTGCGCGACGATCGACGCCACGTCGCGTCCTTTGCCTTCGGGAGGTTCGGCGCGCCAGGCGCCTTCGGGCAAGTTTGCGAGAAGGTAGCGGTTGATCCGGTCATTGATATCGAAGGCTTCGAGCAAAGCTTCGGACAGGACAAACGGTGTAGCAGCCTTCTTCGGCATGAGCGCTCCTTCGAGGAAATTGACTCAGGGTAGCAGGGTGGCCGCGCATCCGGCCAGTCTGCAATAATGATTGCCCGAACGCTTGGAATATTCATTCTATAAGCCAGCCGGGGCTGAAATCGTTTGCGCGGAGGTGGTATGAAGAAACCCATCATCATCGTTCTGTTGTCGCTTTGTGTTGTATCGGTTGCCGCCCAGGATCACAACATGGGGTCGTCCAAGCCAGTCACGCTTGTGAACGGCTTGGGTGACCTCCATCATCCCGTGTCGACCAAGAATGCGGAAGCGCAGAAGTTTTTCGATCAGGGCTTGCGTTTCATCTACGCCTTCAATCATGACGAGGCGGCGCGGTCATTTCAGAAAGCGCGTGAACTCGATCCCAAACTCGCGATGGCCTACTGGGGAATCGCCGAGGCGGTCGGACCCAACTACAACGATCCGGCGAGCGAAGACCGGTTCAAGCAGGCGCACGAAGCAATCCAGAAGGCTATGGATCTGAGTGCCAACGCTTCGCCAAGCGAGAGAGCTTACATCGGGGCAATGGCTCTGCGTTTTCCGGCTGATCCGAAATCCGACCTGCGAAAGGCCGCCGAACAGTACCGCGACGCCATGCGCGAAGTGGTGAAGGCTTATCCGGACGATCTAGACGCCGCCACGCTGTTTGCTGAGTCTGGCATGGGTCTGCATCCCTGGGGCCTGTGGCACCACGACGGTTCTCCGGAAGAAGGAACGGAAGAGATTGTGGCGACGCTCGAGTCGGTACAGAAGCGCGATCCCAACCATCTGGGTGCGATCCATTACTACATTCATGCGGTCGAGGCTTCGAAATCGCCCGAGCGAGCACTCGCTGGAGCTAACCGGCTGGCGGCGATGGCGCCCGCCGCCGGACACATCGTCCACATGCCGGCCCATGTGTATATCCGCACTGGAGACTACGCCGCCGCGATCAAGACCAACCAGGACGCGGCGGCAGTCGATCGTGCGTACATCAAGGCAAGCGGCGCGCAGGGCATTTATCCGATGATGTACTACAGCCACAACCTGCATTTCATCGCGATGTGCTCGGCGATGAACGGCGACTACGCAGAAGCTAAGAAAGCTGCCGACATGCTCGCGGCCCACGTTGGTCCGGGCGTGAAAGAGATGCCGCCGCTCGAGGGATTCATGACCATCCCCGCGGCTGTGGATGTGCGTTTCCACAAGTGGGACGCAATTCTGGCTTCGAAGGCGCCCGATCCTGAGATGAAGACTGCGACCGTGTTCTGGCATTTTGCGCGTGGCATGGCGTTCGCCGGGAAGGGTAAGACCAGCGATGCCGAAGCGGAATACAAGATCGTTTCTGATGCGGAAAAGGCAACGCCGCCTGAAGTTATCTTTGCCATGCCGATTAACAACAAAGCGAAGGACATCATGAAGATCGCCGCCAACGTGCTGGGCGCGCAGATGGCGCTAGCCAAGAAGGACAACGCTGCCGCCGCGAGCCTGCTGCGCGAAGCAGTCGCCATCCAGGATTCGCTCAACTATGGCGAGCCGCCTGACTGGTTCTTTCCGGTCCGCGAATCGCTGGGTGGCGTGCTGCTGATGAGCGCCGACGCCAAAGGAGCCGAGCAAGTATTCCGTGAAGATCTTGAAAAGAATCCGCGGAATCCCCGTTCGTTGTTTGGTCTCCATCAGGCGCTCAAAGCGCAGGATCGCAGCTACGACGCTGGGTTCGTCGAGAAGCAATTCCATAATTCCTGGAAGGGCGGAGAGATGAAGATGGAAGATCTGGTGTAGCGCCTACCTACTAAACAATTGTCATCCTGAGGCCGCCGTACTTTGGCGGCCGAAGGACCAGCTTTCCTGGCGAAAGCAAGTCCTTCCCCATCGGCTCCGCTCAGGGTCAGGACGACAATTTCTTGGGTGGTTGTCGCCTTTCCACCGCATACACGTAGTGCCGCAGTCCCCGCCAGTCCACTTCCTTCCAGATCGTCATGCCGTTGCGTTCGGCGACACGGCAGGACGGCACATTCTCGGGCCGAATGAGCGAGATCAGGCGGTCCGCACCTAGGTGCGCGAATCCCCATTCGCGGCATGCGACAGCGGCTTCCGCGGCGAGGCCCTGTCCCCAGTGATCTCGTCGCAGGTGATATCCGATCTCGAACAGGTACTGACCCTCGACCAGTTGGCGAATGATGCCGCAATCGCCGATCATCTCGCCCGAAGTCTTCAGCACCATTGCCCAAAGTCCGACTTCGTCCTCTGCGTAACGTCGTAGGTTGCGCTCAATCCACTGTTGGGTTCCAGCCCGATCGATCGTAGCGGGATAATATTTCATGGTTTCGGGATCGCAAAGGATCAACACCAAGGCGTCTGCATCGTTCGCGGTAAACTCACGCAGCACCAGTCGCTTAGTTTCCAAAATCGTTCCCACGAATTCAGTCTAGCAATTGTGTGGGCGGACACTCCCTTCGACTTCGCTCCGAGTAGGCTTTGTCCGCCGCGCTTCCGCGGGAAGCGATCAACGGAGGACGGCAAGAGTGCCAGCCCCACACGTCTCGCTGCGGGTTTAAACTCGAGCCATGTCAGAAGTCGGCCGGATTATCGTGATTCTCGGTATCTCGCTGATTGTGATCGGCGGAGTCTTGATGCTGCTCGGTCGCGCCGGCCTGCTCCTGGGACGCCTCCCCGGCGACATCGTTTACAAGAGCAAGAACACCATTTTCTATTTCCCGCTCGCCACCTCTATCTTGCTCAGTATTGTCCTGTCGATTGTCATATACCTGATCGGGCGCTTCCGGCAATAAGCGCCCTTTCTGGCAAGGTAAACTGAAGCTTCATGGAGGAAACCGCCCAACTCGGCTTTCATTTCCGTCCGCCCGAGCGCCGCATCTGGACGGTGCGAGCGTTGGTTTCCGCTGTCCGCGCGCACCTGGAGCGCGAGTATTCCGACTGCTGGGTGGAAGGCGAAATCTCCAACCTCCGGATTCCCGACTCCGGTCATCTCTACTTCACGCTGAAAGAAGAAAGCGCCCAGATTCGGGTGGTGATGTTCCGTTCGTCCGCGAAGCTGTTGCGCTTCCGTCCGGAGAACGGGTTGCACGTGACGGTTCGGGGCCGCATTACGGTCTATGAGGAAAAAGGCGAATTGCAAATCTCCGCTGAGCTTATGGAGCCCAAGGGCGCCGGCGCTTTGCAACTGGCATTTGAACAATTGAAGGCTCGCCTCGAGGCCGAGGGTCTGTTCGACGCTTCGCGAAAAAGGCCGATCCCACCGCTGCCCCACCGGATCGGCATCATCACTTCACCACAAGGAGCAGCGGTGCAGGACATCCTGAACATCCTTGCGCGCCGGCACCACTCCGTCAGCGTGTTGATCTACCCGGCTCAAGTACAAGGAGACTCCGCTCCCATCGAAGTCACGGCCGGGCTTCACCACTTCAACCGCGTACGAGATGTCGAGGTGATCATCATCGCCCGTGGCGGAGGCTCCGCCGAAGACCTGGCCGCTTTTAATCATGAGGGGCTGGCCCGCGCAGTCGCTGCTTCGAAGATTCCGGTTGTCTCTGCCATCGGCCATGAGACCGACTTCACGATCGTGGACTTCGTTGCCGACTTGCGCGCACCCACGCCTTCAGCGGCCGCCGAGCTTGTCATCCGCTCGCGCCAGGAAATCGAAGCCCAAGCCGAAGACTTGTACCGCCGCCTGGATCGCGCGATTCGTTACTGCCTGCTCATGGCGCGCCAGGAGTTGTCCGAGAGAACGCAGCACGGCGCCTTTGTCCGCATGATGGACGGCATCAACCGCCGCCAGCAAGCGCTCGACGAAGTCAGCTTCCGCCTGGAACGAGCCGAGCGCCAGCTTCTGGAGCGTTGCCATCGGCGTTGGGAGGTCGCTTCCGCTGCAGTCCGCCACTACGACGCGCGCCAACGCCTTGCCGCCATCCACCAGCGCCTTGACGCGCAGACTGCGAGTCTGGCCTTAGCCGCTCACGCCCGCCTGCTCGCAGGGCGCGCCGCGCTCGACCGCCGCACCGCTGCGCTGAAAGCGCTTTCGCCCGTTGCAATTCTCAATCGCGGATATGCCCTGGTATTCGATGCGAATGGTCAACTGGTGAAGGACGCCGCTCACCTGAAACCGGGCGACGATATTTCCGCCCGGCTGGCCCGGGGAAGCGTCCGGGCTCGCGTCAATTCCATCGAACCGGCACCGGAATCCGATGGCCCTGCATTAGAATGATGGCAAAACCAAAACCACTACTAACGTGAGGATCGCGTGACCCCGTCGTTGTCCTTGGCCTGGCCGCACATCTCGCTGGTCTCGATCGTGGACATCCTGCTGGTCGCGATTCTGATCTACCAACTCCTCGCGCTGATTCGCGGCACCCGTGCGGCTCCGATGCTGGTCGGCCTGGCGGTGCTGGCGCTCGCATTTTACTTCGCGCGCCTGGGAGAACTGCGCACCCTGAACTGGCTCCTAAGCACGCTGCTGCCTTATGTTGTGTTCGCGCTCATCGTGGTCTTCCAGTCGGAAATCCGCCACGCCCTCGCCAACCTGGGGACGCGCATTTCGTTCGGCCGATCTTCGAATTCCGCAGGCGATGTGTATGACGACATCGTGCTTGCCGCAAATTTGTTTGCCCAGAACCAGACTGGTGCGCTGATCGTCATCGAGCGCGAGATCGGACTGCGCACCTACATCGAAAGCGGCGTGCCCCTGGATGCGCGGCTCTCCTACGACTTGCTGGCAACGTTGTTTCGGCCAAGCGCTCCGCTGCACGACGGCGCTGTGATCGTGCAGCGCGACCGCATCTCGGCTGCCGCATGCTTTCTGCCTTTGTCGATGAATCCTGTGCTCTCCACCCAGATGGGAACCCGGCATCGCGCCGGCATCGGCGTCACGGAAGAGACCGATGCGGTCGCGGTCATCGTCTCGGAAGAAACGGGTGCGATCAGCCTGGCTGTGAAAGGAAATATCGAGCGTGATCTGACGGTTGAGCGGCTTCGGGAACGCCTCAGTCAACTTTTGCGCCGGTACGCGCCGGCTCCCACTCTACCCACACCGGTGGAAGAGAGCCTGATCGAAGACGAACCTCCCAGTTCGCAGCCTGCTCGCCGGCACGATTCGAGTCTTCGTCCTGGAGGCGACGACTGAGCCATGGCGAGCCTCTTCAAACGCGCTTTCGTCCAGAATTTCGGACTCAAGGTGATCTCTCTGTTGCTGGCGATCGGCCTGTGGCTGGTGGTGGCGCGCTCTCCCGTGGCGGAAGTGGAAGTGAAGGTTCCGATCGTATTCCAGCATTTTCCAGAGAAGCTCGAGATTGACTCCGTCAGCTTCACCGAGGCGCAGATTCGGATACGCGGTCCAGAACGCCTGGTCAGTCACTTGCGTTCGACCGATGTGAGCGCTCATGTGGATCTGACAACAGTGGTTCCGGGGAGTCGCACGTTCGACTTGACACCGCGCCACGTGCAGGTACCGCAGGGTCTTGAAGTCGTCCAAGTCGTTCCGCCCCAGTTTGAACTTTCTTTCGATGAGCGCATGACCCGTACCATCGAGGTGCGTCCGAGGGTAATTGGGAACTTTGCTCAAGGCATGCGGATCGCGCAGGTAGTCGCCGACCCACCCAGCATTATGATCGTTGGCCCCCGCCGCCGCGTCGAGGCCGTTGACGCTGCCACCACCGATCCGGTCGACGCCAGCGGCACGATGGACCGTGCGACGTTCGTGACCCAGGCGCATGTTCCCGAATCTCTGATCCAAGTTGTGCACCCCACGCCCATCCGGGTGACGGTTATCATGGAACGCTCGGAAGAAGAGAAGCCCAGCCGTTAGCATTTATCACTTAGCCGTTGGCCAAACCCGCTAAGCTAAATGCTAAGTGCTAACTGCTAAGTGCCAATCCATGACACAGACCCGACAACTTTTCGGCACCGACGGCATCCGCGGCGTGGCGGGCGAATTTCCCCTGACTCGCGAAAGCACCTACCTGATCGGACGCGCCCTCGGCCACGATCTTATTCGCGGAAACGCCAAACCTCGCGTCGTCATCGGCCAGGACACGCGTGAATCGAGCCGCTGGATTGCCGACCGCGTGTGGCAGGGACTCGCGTCGGTTGGAGTTGCAGTGCGCAGCGCGGGTGTGATCACGACTCCGGGTGTTGCCTATCTCGCGCGCTCGCAGCGCTTCGACGCAGGCGTCGTCATCTCCGCTTCGCACAATCCCTGGACCGATAACGGAATCAAAGTTTTTTCCGGAGACGGCTACAAACTTCCGGACGCACACGAACTGGCTATCGAGAAAGAAATCTTCACGCTGTTGCAGGACTCGCAAGCGGCGCCGCAGCCCGAGTCCACGCCTCCGCTTTCCAGTCTTCCCGGCGACGCCGGCCTCCGCCAAGCATACGTTCGCTGGCTGGCCTCCAATATCACGAGGGACGCGAGTCGGCTGCGAGTTGCCGTGGATTGCGCTAACGGCGCGGCCGCCGCCGAAGCTCCGGAGTTGTTTCGTCTTCTCGGAATCCAGGCCACTTTCCTTCATTCCTCACCGGACGGTCAGAACATCAATGAACAATGCGGGGCGCTGCACCCTGAGACGGTCGCCCGCTTCGTGATCGAAAATGAGGGCCAATTCGATCTCGGAGTGACCTTCGATGGCGATGCCGACCGGGCATTGTTTGCCGACGCCCAGGGCCGAGTTGTGAACGGCGACACTGTGCTCCTCATCGCCGCGCGTCAGATGCAGTCGGGCGGTTCGCTGGCGAACGACACGGTCGTTGCCACCACGATGTCGAACATGGGCCTGGAATTGGCGCTGAAACGATCCGGCATGCGCATGCTGCGCGCCAATGTCGGAGATAAATACGTACTCGAAGAAATGCAGCGCGTGGGAGCGACGCTGGGGGGTGAACAGTCCGGCCACATCCTGTTCCGCGATGGAGAAGCCACGACTGGCGACGGCCTGCTGACCGCGCTACGCGTCATGGAAATCATGGTGCGCTCCGGAAAGTCGCTGGCCGACCTGGCAAGCGACCTCAAAGTATTTCCCCAGACGATACGCAACGTGCGCGTTCGCGAAAAGATTCCCTTTGCGCAGATTCCCGCCGTGCATGAAGCCATTCGCGCCGCAGAACGCGAGCTCGACAGCAACGGCCGCGTTGTGGTGCGCTACTCAGGGACCGAAGCGCTGGCGCGGGTCATGATCGAAGCGGAATCGAAAGAGCAGATGGACCGTCTGGCGGACGCGATCGTCGCCGCTATTCAGAACACTCTTGGAGCTTGAACCCTCCCGAGGTTTTGTATCAATACCGTATGTCGCCAGTGTCAAACGCCCAGCGCCTAAAGGCGGCTTCGATTGGACGCACGTGCGGCACCGCTAAAGCGATGCCCTGATACGAATCCCGATACGAATCTCTGATACGAATCGCTGAGATGAATCCCGACGACTATTTTTAACTCTCCCCAGTTTCACTTCCGGAACGCACGTCCCTTCGTGCAGCCTCGTTATCTTGTGTCCTCGACTCATCCCGCCGAGAATGAGAATCAACTTAGGCCGAAGTTAGAAGAAACTCATGAGAATCCTGATTGTGGAAGACGACGTTGCCCTTGCCAGTTTCATTCGCAAAGGTCTCGAGGCCGAACACTACGCGGTGGACGCCGCGAGCGAGGGCGAACAGGGGCGTTCGATGGCGCTGGAATTTGACTACGATCTCCTCATTCTTGATCTCAACTTGCCCGGAATTGACGGTCTGGCCATTCTCAAGAGTCTGCGCCAGCGCAAGCCCAGTTTGCCGGTGATGATTCTTACCGCTCGCAGCCGCGTCGAGGACCGGGTGCAATGCCTCGACACGGGCGCGGATGATTATCTGGTGAAGCCATTCTCTTTTCTTGAGCTCTCGGCCCGCGCGCGGGCTCTGCTGCGTCGTAGCCATCTGCCCTCCGAGTCCGTTCTGGCGGTCCGCGATCTGCGGCTTGATCGGGTGGAGCGCAGAGTCGAACGTTCCGGCCGCCGCATTGATCTGACTACCAAAGAATTCGCGTTGCTCGAATACCTGATGCGCAATGCCGGCCGTCGCTTGACGCGTGCCATGATCATCGAACACGTCTGGAATCTGACTTTCGACTCTACTACTAACGTCGTGGATGTTTACATCAACTACCTGCGGCGCAAAGTGGATGATGGCTTTTCGCCACCATTGATTCACACGGTTCGCGGGGTCGGCTATGAACTCAGCCCGGGTGGAGCGGCGGCATGAGCGCCGGGCCGCAGCCACTTTCGGGGCGAACGCAGGATCAGGCCGTGCTCAGCGAATTGCTGCACTCTCTGAGTCAGCCCCTCACCAGTCTGCGCTGTTCCCTGGAACTCTCCGTCGAAGAAATCGCAGGGCAGCAGCAAGACGCTGTTTCCGCCGCCCTGGAACAAACCGATCGCGTGATCGGGGTTGTCAAGCTGATGCGCGAGTACTTGGACACCGAGTCTGCCACGCTCCCGCGGACGCCCGTTCCGCTAGGACCCGTGCTGCGAAATGTAGTCGACCAACTTTCGCCGATCGCTGCCGAGCGGCAGGTCCGACTACAACTGACGGGCGGTTGCAGTTCCACGATTGCCCTGCCAGAACCGCGATTGCGGCTGGCGCTTCAATATCTGATTGGCGTCCTAATCGAGCGACAACCGCGAAATGGGGGCATCACACTTCGTCTCGAACAGGGCCCTTCGGAATCGGAACTGCGCGCACATGTAGAGCGAGACATCTCAGGCGCCGCAGCGCCCAGACGCGATCCCGTTATTGCGACTGTACACGACGTCCAATTGGCAATTGCCCGCCGGCTGTTGGAGTCCGCCGGAACCTCGTTGGTATTCGGCCGGGACGATCATTCTGGCTTCCTGCTTCAAATCCCGCGCCTCCCTCGGCCGATTGCGCCAGAACTCTTCTCGTGACATTTTTAACCGCGTAGCATATACCGCCGGAGTACAATCCAGCCTTTCCGGAGGTTCCCGTTGAAGCGCTGGTTAGCCTTTGTGATCGTAGCGTTGGCCCTCGCTGCAGGCCAGGCGCGAAATGGTGGCCCCGTACTGAAGCGCGTGACCGTGATCCGCGCCGGCGTGCTGATTGACGGAGAGTCCAACTCTCCTCGCCGCAATCAAGTCATCACCATTCGTGGCAACCAGATTGTCGAAGTCTCCGACGCCACCACCGCGCGCATTCCAGCCGACGCCGCCACGATCGACCTTTCGCAAGCCACCGTCCTTCCCGGCCTCATTGACGCCCACACCCACATCTTCCTGCAAGGCGAAGAGCCCGACCAGGGCGGATACGACATTCAACTCCTGAAATATCCGCTGGCGTTCCGCGCCGCGCGGGCAACCGTGTCGGTGCGACGCGCGCTGGAGCAGGGATTCACCACCTTGCGAGACGTGGAAACCGAAGGCGCCGGATACGGGGATGTCGGCATCAAGCAGGCCATCGAAGGTGGATACATTCCCGGGCCACGTTTGTTCGTCTCGACCCGTGCGATCTCCACGACGGGTGGGTATCCGCTCGAAGGCTACGCGCCTGAGATCGACGTGCCCAAGGGGGCCCAGCTCGTTGACGGCCCAGTCGAGGCACGTAAAGCCGCCCGCGAGCAACTCGATCACGGCGCTGACTGGATCAAGGTTTACATGACGCACCGCTCCTGGGTTGGCAAGAACGGCGAACTCATGTCCCAACCGACCCTAACCGTCGAAGAACTCCGGGCCGTTGTGGACGAAACCCACGGCTGGGGAAAGAAAGTTGCGTGTCATGCTTATAGCGGCGAGGGCATGCAGCGCGCCCTCGATGGCGGTTGTGACTCCATCGAACATGGCCTCGCTCTGACTGACGCGCAGATCGCGCAGATGATCAAGCAGGGCACCTGGCTGTGCCCGACCTTGAGCGTGTATTACTACGACTGGGCGCCCGCTGACACTCGCGACGGCCAGCGCGACCGCAAGCGCGCCTCCGCCCACGAAGAGTCTTTCCGCAAGGCGCTTAAAGCGGGAGTGAAAATCGCTTTCGGCACCGACGTGGGCGGATTTCCCTGGACCGATCCAATCGCCCAGGAGTTCCCGCGCATGGTTGAATTCGGCATGTCACCGATGCAGGCGATTCAGAGCGCCACCTCGCGAGCGGCGGAGCTTCTCGACATGAAGGGAAAGATCGGTGTGATCGCGCCCGGCGCCTACGCCGATGTGATTGCCGTTTCCGGCGATCCACTGGCCGATACCAAAGTCCTGGGCAACGTCGACTTCGTGATGAAGGACGGCAAAGTATTCAAGAACGAGCTTGGATCAGGACCGAAGAGGTGATCCATGAACATCCTGGAGATGTGCGACGCGGACGGCGCTTCCGTCCCGGTCGAAGCCACGGCCGAACAGGCCATCCGAACCATGCTGGATCGCCATGTCGGTGCGGTGGCAGTGGTTGACGACAACAAACGCGTCGCCGGAATTTTCACTGAACGAGACGTGCTACGCCGTTTGTCGCTGAGTGGACGTGAGCCCGCCCAAACTCCGGTCCGCGAAGTGATGACAACCCCGGTCGAGATGGCTACGCTCGACACGACTCCCGGCCAAGCGCTCGCTACTATGGTGGAGCGCCACTATCGTCACTTGCCCATCGTTGATGATGATGGCCGCCTGCTGGGGATGCTCTCCATCCGCAACGTACTGCAGGCGCGCATTGATACGCTCACTCGCCAACTCGATGAGGCTCGCTCGGCGCGGGTGCCGCGCTAGGAGAAACCATTGGCCCGAGCGAACGGCCCCTTTCTTTCCAGAGCCATCGTGATTGCCCGGATCGGTACCGGAGTCTTATTTGTTTTCTTCGGCGAATACAAAGTCTTCGGCAGCGCGTTCGCTCATTCCGGATTCGCGCACTATCTCGAAGGCTACATTCAGCAGACGGCGGTGAGCTTCTATCGGCCGGTCCTCGCCCACGTTGTATTTCCGCACGTCGTCTTTTTCGGATACCTGGTCGGCGTTGTAGAACTGTTCATCGGAGTCAGTCTGATTCTCGGAGTCTTCGTCCGCGTTGCTTCGGTGCTGGGTATGCTGCACATGCTGAGTCTTACGCTCGCGACGTGGTGGAGTCCCGGCCATGGAGCACCGCTCTGGCGATACTTTGGCGCAGAACTCGATCACCTACCTCTGCTTCTTCTCTTTCTGATTTTCTTTGCGGCGGGCCCGACAGGAAAGTGGAAGATGGGTCCGCGCGAGTAAGACTAAGCTTCCCCGGACGGAAGTCTTACTTGTGTGCGTGCGGGCTCTGGGCAGGGTTCTTGCGGGCCGTGGGGGCTGCCTTGCCGATTCTCACTTCGAAGCTCACCGGGAGTTGCTTCGGTGGATAGCAGGCAGCGTTGTCGCACGCCTGGTATTTCAGATTGCCGTGAATCATATACTTTCCAGGCAGCACCGAGCGTAGAGGACGTACAGTCACATCCACTTGAAAATCTCCGGTGTACACGTTGAGCTTCTCGTCGGGCGCGAACGCGAAGCTCATGTCGCGGCCGTCCGGGTAGTCGATTCCGCCGATGACGATATCGGTGGTGGCGCCGATCTTCAGGGCGGTCGGAATCAGAAACTCCGATTTCGGCTTATTGGAATTGATGTGATAGCCCCGGGCCACTCGAAACGTAAGTGAAACCGGCCTTGCTTTGCCCTGTGTGATGGTTACCACCGGCGCCGGCGCCATGATCACGGTTGCTTTAGCAGGCGCATCCTGGGCATAGGCGCTGGCGCATAGCAGGACGAGCGAACATGCGAGTCGCGGTTTCATCCAGTTACGAGGGTATCCCAGACACTCCATTGATTGAAGGTTACTTTTGCGCCTGTACCGGTTGGCCTTGGGTCAGTGCCTCTTTGATGTGGTCCACAAATACACTGCGGCTCTGTAAGCCGAATTCGCGGGCTACGAGCTTGCCGTCACGGTCGATAAAAAACGTGGTAGGCAGCACGCCGACGCCACCGTAACTCTCCCCAACCGCCTCTTTGCCGAGCAGGATCGGGTAATTCACTCTCATCTGCCGGGCGAATTTGGCAATGTCTTCGGTACTGGCGTCGTCCATGGCCACGCCGACAATCTGGAATCCCTGTGGCCCGTATTCTTTCTGCAGTTCGACAAACCAGGGCATCTCGATTTTGCATGGACCGCACCAGGTCGCCCAGAAATTGAGGAGCACGGCCTTGCCCCGGAAATCTGAGAGCTTCACGTTCTTGCCCTCAAGCGATTGCAGTTCAAAATCGGGCGCGACTTGTCCGCGCAACTGACCCGATACCGAACCACCAGCGCGATTCTTGCGAGCCGAGCGAATTCCCGCAAATAGCATGACCGCGATGATCGCGGCGACGACAATAGGAACAAGAGGATTTCTTTTCACCAGTGAACTCCCACTACAACGCAAAACGGTTCAGGAACGACAACCAGCCCGCGATCATCGTAAGGCGACCGAGTACCAACAACACGCCCAGCGCGATGAGCAATCCCCCGCTCGCCACTTCGAGAGCGTGCATATGAAACTTGAAGCGGTTATAGAACTTGAGAAAGCGTCCGATTCCCAACGCAGTCAGCAGGAACGGTACCGCCAGACCTGCCGAATAAACTGCTAACAGGAAGATGCCTTTTAAGACTGTGTCCTGCGCTGCTGCCAATCCCAAGACCACCGCCAGAATCGGCCCCACGCAGGGAGTCCATCCAAAGGCAAACGCGAACCCGATCACGAATGCGCCCCAGGCCGTGGAGCTGCCTTTGAGACCATGCATCCGCGTATCGGCAAGCAGGGCCTTGATTTGGAAGATGCCGGTTAGATGCAGCCCGAACAGTATGATGGCCACTCCGGCCACCCGAGCAATCACTGACTGATACAGCCTGAGCATCTGTCCTACTTCCGTCGCAACCGCTCCCAACGCAACGAACACGATGCTGAACCCGAGGATGAATGCTGCCGAATTCAATATCACCTTGCGGAAAAGCTGTCCCTCCTGCGACTTCAATTCTTCGACACCCACCCCCGAGATCAGCGAGACGTATCCTGGCACCAGCGGAAGCACGCAGGGCGACAGGAACGAAATCAATCCCGCGAGGAAGGCTGCGAACGGCGATGGCGAACCGGTCATAAATCTATTGTAGCGATACCGAGGCGAAGGCTGCCCTTCCAAAGAGATGCTGTAAACACGCAATTGTTACAGCATTTCCGGGTCCGGTTGTCTTTAGGGGCTTTTCGAGTTGCCCGGTTGTTTTGTAGGCTGCTTCGTCGGCGCCGATCCCGTCGCGGGCAATTGCTGATCCACTGGCGCCTCAGTCAGCACCTTCCGGATAAATCCTGGCGGAACGGTCGCAGTCAGAATTGCCCGATCTCCTGATCGTTCCACTTTCAGACTGTCGAAGAACGCTCTCACATCGACATCGGGCCCTTGAGTACCGATGCTGGTTTCGGCGGAATGAAAAAGGTTCAGAAAGGTGCCTACCTGATCGGTGACGGCGCGCGCGTCCGTATCACTTTGTGTGAAAGCCTCCGCCCTCAAATGCAGGGCGCGCAGGTAACGCCCCGAAATCACCAGGGCTGCAGGCTTGGGAAACAGGCGCGCCCAGCCACTCAATCCGCCCAGCGGGCCGGCCTGGGAGGGGTCGACCCGCAGGATCGCCCACGCCAAACTCGCAAACGGCACCTTCTTGTAATACTGCCGCAGAAATTGAGGCCCACCGAATGGCGAGGCCAGCTTTCGCGACCGGTCTAGAATTCCGCGAATGACATTCTCATCCGGATGATTTGAAACCGCCACGCTGTCGTACGAAAGTACCACGACGCGAACGGTGCGGCCTTCGATCGGAACGTTGTAGATTTCGAACCCGCGGTAGTCGTCCACCGAGGAGGCGATCTTCTTGAGGTAAGCGGTCAGCTTGCTGGAGTCGATTTTGCCAACGAAGATCTCGGAGAACCGGGGTTCGGACGCCGATCCACCGGTCGCACCACCTCCCCAACTCTGCGGATAGTGCACAGCAAAGCCGGCTTCGTCCAGATCGCGCTCGAACTGGAAGCCTGTTTCCTCGACAAACTTCTGATAGTCCGGATCGCGGGAAACTGGGGGAAGCTGGTTGGTGGCGTTGAAGGTTCGAATCCACTTCAAGTTGATATAGAAGAAGCCATCGGCGCCGGGTAGCAGGCGAACGGCCTCCGGTGGAGCGCGCTTGCGGAGCTGAACGATGGCCACAACTACAGCCGCAATCGCGAGCACAGCGATCAGAACAGGAAGGGTGCGCTTGATCCGCATGAAGGGCTTATAGGGAAGGCATGATAACATCCCGGAAGCGCTCGATTTCGTATTTTCGTCCACCGCAAACCAGCCTCCGGTTGCGCCTGTTTTTGCCCTGTGATACCTTAAATAATTGTCCCGGACATCTTGAAGGGATCGGGGAAGCATTGTGTCTGAAGGACCTTGCTTCCACATGCTGGCGTAGCTCAGCTGGTAGAGCATCTGATTTGTAATCAGAGGGTCAGGGGTTCAAATCCCTTCGCCAGCTCCAGGAAAACGGTTTTCCGGAAACAACGGAAGGTTTGCGCAGATGTACGCGCGAGTGGCGCAACAGTTCTAACGCACTCCATCAGAGTATTTTCCGGCGGGTCGCAGGCGGCGAGTGAGAATTCCTGCATTTCGTTTCCCTAACCAGCAATGCTGTGTAACGAATTTGTGTTTTGGTTTGCAATGTCGGCGGATTTCTGGTTTTCGCACAGGTGGGTGAGTGGTTAAAGCCGACAGACTGTAAATCTGTTCCTCCTAGCGAGGTACGGAGGTTCGAATCCTCCCCTGTGCACCAGTTTGCTGTTGGCTTAAGGCAGCCGTGAG
>JACXTT010001450.1_pt1 | contig 39349 bp, 28 predicted proteins | sample 9270951 | NCBI WGS metagenome assembly JACXTT01 (sample SAMN15532306, study PRJNA645909) | rock metagenome | isolation source: weathered quartz diorite | place: Puerto Rico | collected 2017-06-21
ATGCGATCAATGTCGTGTCGTTTAACGCGGTCACGGAGTGCGAAATCGCTTTTCCGTCGTTCCAGTTCGACCACACGTACTGCGTCCCCGCCGTCCCGGCCTGAGGGCTAGTCGTACCGACCGTGTGCAGGTTGCCGTACGTCCACAAGAATGTCTGCGGGCTCGTGTAGGTGACGTTGTCAACCGTGAACGACCGGCCCGGAAGGTTTGTCGTGACGGTGACGTTGACGGTCGAAGCGCCGAACGAGGCGGTCTCCGTCACAGGCCCGTTCATCGTGATGCTTGCGGGATTGTTCGCGCCGGTGTAGGAGCCCGACCCGCTCCCGACCCATCCGGAGAAGGAATTGCCGGTCGTGGGAGTCGCCGATATCGAAACTCCCTGTCCCGCAGCTAACCATCCGCTCGGTGGCGATACGGTCCCGCCCGACCCGGCATTCATTGTGAGAAAGTATTGCACTGTAAAAGTGGCGGTGAATGTCGAATCCCGGTTCACCGTTACGGCGTGGGATTTTGCGCCGCCATCGCTCCAGGCCGCCCAGAGGCTCCGGATGCCCGCCCCGCCCGACTGAGTGTCGGGAACCGCAATGGTGTGCGCCGATCCGTAAGCCCACGAAAAGATGTGCGGGCTCGTGTATGACGCCCCGTCGATCAGGAGCCCGAGCCCCGCCGGATTCGTCTGGATCGTGACCGCCTGGGGATTTGCCGCGAAAATTCCGCGGATCGTGTGATTCGCGTCGATCGCCGTAAACGTGTAAGGAGATGAATTGCCGGCATATGCGCCGTCAACCTGAACGCTGTCGATGTGGTAGCCGGCGTTGGGAGTGATCGTGAATGTCTGACTGGCCCCCCCGTTCACCGAGACCGGTCCCGACGGTGATATCGATCCCCCAGGACCCGCCGTCGCCGTGATGGTGTATCCGTTGATTGTGAAACTGGCAGCAATGGTGTGGTTCGACGTGACGTTGGTGAACGTGTATGTAGAGTCAGGGCCGACTGAACTGCCGTCCACGACGACATCCGAGATATGGTAAAGACCCGTCGCCCTTATGGTGAATGTCTGATTCCCGCCATACGGCACTTTCACTCCCCCCGAGGGGGAGATGGTCCCGTTCGCGCCCGCCGTTGCCGTAATAACCATCGTATCGAGGGCGAAAGTCGCCGTATCGTTTATGGCGCCGTTCATGGTGACCGTCGCCGTTGGAGTCGTGCCGGTGAATGAGCCGGGTCCGCTGCCCCGCCAGTTTTTGAAAATATACCCGGTGTTCGGCGTAGCCTGGATCTGCACGGAACTCACGCTGTCCTGGAATCCGGACGAAGGGCTCACCGTCCCGCCCGGACGCGCGACGAGATTGAGCTTAAACTGGGTCTTGAAAAATGCTGTGTATGTGATGTCGGAGTCGGGGAGAAGCAAATAGTGGAATTTTGATCCCCCGTCGCTCCAACTCGACCACAAGTACTGTACCGTGCTCGGCCGCGAAAGATCAGGCTGGGGATTTGTGTAGATGTCCACGTTCGGACCGTTCGGGGGTCCGCCGGGGGGCGTCACGACGCGGGTCTGCGGAAGCTGGAATTCCCCGCCGTTGTAACCGAACAGCCGCCCCTGCGGGTTCGCCTGTATCGTGATAGTGATGGGCTTCCTGTCGAAATTCGCCGTCTCCGTGATGGGGCTGTTCATGGTGACGTTCGCCGTGCTCTGGGTGCTGTTCGTCGAGCCGTTCCCCGACCCGGCCCAACTGCTGAAGACGTAAATGCTCGATGGAAACGCCTGGATCTGGACGACCTGGCCTGCATTGTAATACCCGGTCGGCGGCGATACGGTTCCACCCGTGTTAGCGTTCATGGTGAGGAGATACTGAGTCGCGAAGCCGGCTGTGTACGACGTACTCACGAGCGGCGATACGCTGTGAGATTCTGCGCCGCTGTCGCTCCACGATGTCCAGATGTATCTCGTGCCCGCCCCGCCGCTCGCCGAATCGACGACGCTGAGCGTATGAGTTGTTGCCGCAAGCCATCGGACCGTCTTGGGACTCGTGTACGTGATGCCATCGATGATCACGCTTCGCCCCGCAGGGTTCGACTGGACGGTGATGGTCAGGGAATCCGCGGCGAACGACGCGGAAATCGTATGGTTTGCAACTACATTGGTGAAGGTGAATGTCCCGATCGCCCCGCGGGAAGTGCCGTCGACGAGCACGTTCTGGATGTGATATCCTGTGTCCGCCGTCATCGTGAAAGTCTGGCTGGCGCCCGAATTGACGACGATGGCCCCGGCCGGTGAGATGGATCCGTGAATTCCCGACGAAGCTGTGATCGTATAGGTGTTGATGGCGAATTTTGCCGAGATCGTGTGATTGGACGTCACATTGGCGAAATTATACGGCGACGTGTTCCCCGCATACGCTCCGTCCACAAGGATGCTGTCGATGTGATAACCCGAATTGGGTGTGATGGTGAATGACTGGTTGCTCCCGCTGCTGACCTGGACGCTGCCGGAAGGGGAAATGGATCCATTCGGACCCGCCGATGCCGTTATCGTCAGGATCGTCCCGGAAAAATAGGCGGCGATCGAATGGTCCGCCAAAACGTTCGTGAATGGGTACGTTGTCACAACTCCCTGATTGACTCCGTCCACGACGACGCTGTCCGTATGATTGCCCGAGTTAGGTGAAATGGTGAATGTCTGGCTGCCGCCCCCGTTTACCGCCACGCTGCCCGACGGGCTGATGGTCCCGCTCCCTGACGCGGAGGCACTGATCGTGAAGGGGGAGACCGTGAACGATGTGCTCACGGCCGATGTCAATCCGCTGCTCGATGCCGTGATCTGTTTCGAACCCTGTGTGTCGAATTTTAAGTCGGCAAACGTCGCCACGCCGGAGCCGTTGGTGGACTGGGGAGTTGTCCCCGTCATCGTTCCCGAACCGGAGCTTTTTGATATTCCTACCGATATCCCGGACGTGGGTACGTTGTTTCCCGCCGTATCCTGTACCTGAACGGTTATCGCCGGAGATATTGCAACGTTCGTGTGGCCGCTCGTGGGCTGCTGAACGAAGACTAGCCTTCTCGGCGCGCCGGGAGAGATTGTGAAACTGACGCTTGTGTCAGGCGTCAGCCCAGTTCCCCGCGCGATCAATTGCTTCGCACCGACGACGTCGATGCTGAGGTCGTTAAACGTCGCAAGCCCTGAGCCGTTTGTCGCTCTCGTCTTTGTCCCCGACAGCGTGCCGGTCCCAACCAGCGTCAGGGTGACGCTGTCGCCCGAAACAGCCGCGTTGTTGCCCGACCCGTCCTTGAGCTGGACCGTCACGGGGCTGAGCGTCACTGCCGCCTGGGTGTTCGCCGGCTCGGACGCGAACTGCAACCGCACCGCAGCCCCGGATGTCACGGTGATTGTTCCCGACTGTGTCTGTGATAAGCCGCCCGACGCGGCCCGTATCTGGGCGCTTCCGGGCGAATGCCCCGTCAGGGTGGCGCTCTTCGTGTCGCCGCTCGGGACAAGATCCCCCGATACGACGCCCCCCGTGATGCTCTGAAGAGACCAGGTGGCCGCGCTGTTTGAGACAAAGTTGCCGGAGGCGTCGCGGGTTATCGAGAAGACGGTCAGCCCGGTTCCTGACGGCAAGCTCTGCGACGGTACCACAACCCCGCTTCCATCAGAATTGGTCTCAACACGGATCTGGGCCGTATTTCCTGCTGTGACCGTTATGACTCCGGAAGGTGTTTTGGGAAGACCCGAGAAATCCGCGGCGATCTGCGCGCTTCCGATAACATGGCCGGTGAACGTGGCGCTCTTGTGATCAACGCTCTGTACGAGATCGGCCGGAGCAACACCCCCCGTCCGGGATTGCAGACTCCACGCGTCGGCCGACGCATTGGCCACAAAATTCCCGAAACCGTCTCTCGTGATTGAATAGGCTGTGACGGAGCTTCCCGAGGCAAGGCTCTGGCCCGGTACGGCGCTCCCGCTTCCGTCCGGTGCGGTCTCGACGTTGACGATGGCCGCCGCGGCAGGCCCGACCGTGATGCTGTTCGATGTGGCAGGCGTGAGCCCTCCGCTCGTGAACCGGATCGTTATTGTCTCAGCAATGTTGTATGAAAGGTTCGTGAATGTGGCGATTCCCCCAGACGCCGTCGCCGTGACGGTGCCCTGAAGAGTTCCCGTGCCCGAAAAACGCGTGGCCGTCACAACCGTCGAATTGTCGGTAGAAATGAGGTTGCCGCTCCCATCCTGGATTGCTATCGAGGGCTGAATCGTGAATGACGCTCCGGCCGTAGCACTCGATGACGGCTGAGTCTGAATTCCCAGCTTTGCCGCCGCCCCGGTCTGGAAGAGATTGGCGACAGCCGAGCTCTGATAGAACTCCGACCCGGGCGGAGGGGTGCGGTCGATGCCGCCGATTTCGACATACCAGTCTCCCGATCCCCCCGGAGTGAACCCCGTGGGGGAGAACTGTATGGTTCCCGTCCCCGTGCCGCCTGATAGCGTGATGGTCCCTAGATCGTATTGCTGATTGGCGGCCCAGCTGATCGGAGTCGGAGAGGTTGTGGCGTAGTTTTGAAAGTTGAACGAGCCGGAGGCCTGGATCCCGCCATCTTTGATGATTCCGAAGGAATTCACCATGTCGCTGACGCTGATATGATAGGAGGTGTCCCACCGGATCGAGAATACCAGGTTGGAAACGCTCGTGCCGCTGAAACTCCCCGACGGTTTCACCCGGACGGTCAATACGTTCTGCGTTGCGAACAGTCCTCCCGCAACCGTCTGCGACCTGAGCTGCCCTGCGCCCAAAACCATCATAAGTACCAGTATCTTTTTCATAAGTCCGCCACGTCTTTCTTTATCCAGTTCACTACTACGGGGGCACCTGGCCCGAAAGGGTGGAGCTCACAGACCCGCCGCCGATGTTGGCGTAAATGATGGCGCGGTCATTCTGAGCCCCGCTGTACTTGACGATGCCGTTCATGTTCGTGTCTTCACCAAAATACCCGGTCACGGTGGCGCTCACCGAGCCGCCTCCGATCCTGGCGTATATCGGGCCGCTGTCATTTCCCGACCCGCTGTACTTGAGTACTCCATTCGCCGTCACATCCCCCGCATACAAGCCGAAGACGCCTGCGGAGAGGGATGCCATCGCGGAGGATCCGAATGCCTGGGTCTGCCCCGTCGTGAAATCATAGAGGACGCTCGTCCCCGTCAGGGCAACCGGGTTTGAGCTCATCACCGCCACGTGGTTTCTGTGCCTGACGACGATGTAGTAGCTTCCGCTTGATATCCCGGAGAAGCCAAGCAGACTCGTTCCGTCCGTATCGACTATTGTTCCGTCCGATTTCAGGAACCCGGCCCTCGCGGCGATTTTCGTGGAGCTCGCCGTCCCGGTCCTCAGCTCCACAAGTATCCAATCCACCGTGTTCGCAGGGATTGTGCCGACCTGCTCTGTCCCCGCGTAATTCCAGGGAGAGGTGTTGTAGGGCTGGGCCAAAGGAATGAATCCCCCGCCCGCCAGGGTAGTGCTCATCGCACCCGAAAGGAATGGGCCCTGGAGGAATATCCGGGCGTTTAACCCCACATTCACGACGGAAAGCGACTGCGGATTCGACGTGCCGCCGCCCGGTGTTGCCGTGAATACCGTGATGGTAAGAGTTCCCGGCGCTGCGATGTCGCTCGAAAGGATCGATGCCGTGAGCTGACTGCTGCTGCCAAAAATTGTGGCTCTGTCCGCTCCGTTCACCCGGACGACTGAACTCGCGATAAAACCACTTCCGCTGACCGTCAGCGTGAATCCGTTATCCCCGGCGGTCTTGACAGACGGGGAGATCCCCGTCGTCACAGGAGCGGGGTTTATGACGGAAAAAATGTTGCTCGTGCCGCTCTGGCCCCCCCGGGAGGCGGTGGCGGTAATTGTGAAAGACCCCCCGTCACGGAAGGCAACAGTGTCCGAGGCAAGCACTCCCGCCGTGAAATTGGCCGTCGTGCCACTTCCCTGAGAAAGCGTCCCTGTCGATGAGATATCGGCGGTGCCCGTAAAGCTGGTGACCGTGTTGGTGTTTGCGTCCCGCGCCGTGATTCTGATGGCAAACGCCACCCCGGATGTCTGAGCCGGTATCGGCCCCCCCGCCGCCGATTCGACAAGAAAATTATTGAGTGGCCCGGCCGATACAGTGAAAGCAGCGCTTGTATCTGGAGCCAGCGGAGAGCTCGTTGCGATGAGTTTTTTTGAACCGCTCAGGTCAATTCTCAGGTCATTGAATGTTGCAAGACCGGTGGAATTCGTGGTCTGTGTTACGGTGCCGCTCAAGGCCCCTGTCCCCGACAAAGTGACCGTCACCGAAATGCCTGGCGCCGCAACGGCGTTGCCTCCAAGATCCTCAACCTGCACGGTTACCGCAGGACTTATGATGGTCCCCGACGTCACAGCCCCCGGCTCCTGAACGAATGCGAGCCGGACCGGGGCCCCCACGACAACGGTTATCGTCCCCGAAGTCACAGGGCTCAATGCGCCGAGATCAGCCTCGATCACGGCGGACCCCGTCGCATGGCCCGTGAAGACGGCGCTCTTTTTGTCGGCGCTCGCGACGAGATCGGTCGGGAGAACACCGCCAGAAACGTTCTTGAGAGCCCAGACATCGGCAGCCGAATTGGCAACAAAATTACCCAGGGAATCACGGGAAATCGCGAAGACGGTGATTGAGCTTCCCGGCGATACGTTTTGAGCGGGGACAATCGTCCCTGTCCCGTTTGCCGCCGTCTCGACCTGGATCTTCTTCGCCGCCCCCGCCGTGACGGTGAATGTGTTGCTCGTCCCCGTCTCGCTCCCCCCGGTCCTCGTCGCTGTGAGAGTGAAACTGCCGGTGTTCGACATTGTCACGGCCTGCGACGACAGGACCCCGTTTACGAATGAAGGAGTCGTCCCGCCCCCCGACAGGATGTTTCCCGTCGAGGTGATATCGACCGTGCCCGTGAATCCTGCGACCGTGTTGTTGCCCGCATCCCGCGCGGTTATCCTGATAGTGAAAGGCGTTCCTGCGGCCTGCGTGCCGATCGCTCCTCCCGATGACGCTTCTACGAGAAAATTGCTCAAAGTGCCCGAGCTCACCGGGAACGAATTGCTGGTCCCGGTCTCGGCTCCGCCCGTGCGCGTGGCTGTGATTGTGAATGTTCCCGCATTGGAGATTGCGACCGTGTCCGAAGCGAGGACTCCGTTCACAAATGACGGGGATGTGCCGCCCCCCTTTGAGAGCGTGCCGGTGGATGTGACGGTGACTGTCCCGGCAAATGACGTGACGGTGTTCGTGTTCGCATCCCGGGCCGTTACCCTGATGACGAACGGAGATGAGGCGACCTGCGACCCGATCGCCCCTCCGGACGCAGCTTCGACGAGGAAATTGTTCAGCGCCCCGGGGGTGATTGTGAAATTTGCGCTCGTGTCGGAAGTGAGCCCGGCGCGATCCGCCTTCAATTGCTTGATGCCCGTAAGATTGACGCTCAGATTGTTGAAGGCGGCAAGACCCGACCCATTTGTGTTACGGACAAGAGTCCCGCTCAATGTCCCCGTGCCTAAGAGAGAGACAGTTATGGGCAGATTGCCCGCTGAAACATTGTTGCCCGCGGCATCCTTTATCTGCACCGTCACCGAGGGGGAGATCGTCGCTCCGGCAACGGCATTGGTGGGCCCCTGGACAAAGACGAGCTGCGTGGCCGGCCCCGCCGAGACGCTGAAACTGTTGCTGGTGGCCGGGGTCAGACCGCCGCTGGATGCTGTCAGGGTCTTGGACCCCGAAGGCCCAACAGACAGATCGTTGAATGTGGCGACGCCGGACGTGTCGGTGACTCTCGATGTCGTGCCCGAAAGACCGCCTCCTGAAACGGTCATGGTGACGGTGACGCCGGCAGTATGGATAGAATTGCCCGCAGCATCGCGCAGCCCGACCGTCACCGCCGGCGTTATGACGGCGGACGAAACGACGTTTGAGGGCTGCTGGATAAATGCAAGGGATGAGGCCGGGCCAGGGACGACCGTCACGATGCCCGTTAGCACCGCCTGCAGTCCTGTGAAAGTGGCCTGAATCTGGCATGTTCCGGTCAGATTGCCTGTGAATACCGCGCTCCTCCTGCCCCCGGCCGTGGCCAGATCAGAGGCAGTGACGTTTCCCGTTATGTTCAGCAAGGACCACGCGGAGGCCCGCACATTACTGATATAATTATCGAGCGTATCCCTCGTATTGGAGAAAAAAGTGACTGAGGTCCCCGACGTGACGGTGATCGGGGGGACTGGTCCGCTGCTCCCGTCAGCAGCGAGCTCAGGCTGGACAATCGCCGCGGGCCCCGGCCCGACCGTGAACGCATTGCTTGTCCCGGTTTCAGGTCCCGAGCTGTTCGTGGCTGTGATCGTGAAGCTCCCCGTGTTAGAAAACTTAACGCTGTGCGAATTCAAGGCTCCGTTCACAAATGATTCGGAGGTGCCTCCCCCGGCCAGAAGATTTCCGGTGGAGGTGATTTGGACAGTGCCGCTGAATGAGGTGACCGGATTATTGACGCTGTCCCGTGCGATGACCTGAATGAAAAACGGCGCCCCCGCGGTTTCGGCGGGAATTGACCCGCCCCCCTGGGCCGTTACGGAAAAGTGGTTCAGCTGCGCCCTCGTGATTGAGGGCACGATCGCTATGCTTATGAGGATGATCCGACGAAGCATCACGTGTCTACGATGTTTAATGCTGTGGAAATTTTCTTCAACAACGCCTCGACATTGACCGGTTTCTGGACATAATCGTATGCCCCAGACCGCATCGCGAGCACGGTAGATTCCACCGACGGATAACCGGTGACGACGATGACCTTCGCCTTGCCGTCGACCCGCCGGATTTCCTTCAAAACTTCTATCCCGCTCATGCTCGGCAGCCCGAGATCAAGAAGGACAAGGTCGAACTTGTGCTTCTTGTATATCGCGATCCCCTGAGGTCCATCCGCCGTTGTGTGGACAGTGTATCCCTCCTCCATGAGGAGTATTCGCTGAAGCCGCAACTGCACCTCATCATCGTCGATGATTAATATTCTTCGCATGGTACCTGACCTGAAAAAATTTGTTGGTTAACCGCGGTCCGCTGCCTCAACCGCATGATCGCGCGTCGTCCGCACCCACTCCTCAGTGGACCCCCGCCGCATGAGTTTTGTGTACAGCAAGATTTTCCACACCGCATACCGGGGGATATATAAAAACGCCCTGTAGAGCGACCGGTCCGCTCCCACCGAATAAAGTCCCACGAGAACGTGAAAAAGCCCGAGAGAGACCGCCGCACCCCACAGAACAGCAAAAATCCCGAACCCGTCAAATCCCGCCAGCCAGAGGACGGCGTTCATCAGAAAGAGAAACATCGCCGCGCCGAAAAGGTTGACGAACGCCGGCGTTATGAGCTCAATGAATGCATCGAGAGACCTGAACGAGTTCGTGCTGAACGCCTGGCCGAGGAGACGAGGCCCGTACCCGCTGATCACCGGAAACCGGCCCCCTTCCCAGCGCGCCCGCTGGCTCTCGGCATTCCCCGCCTTCGCCGGCATCATGGCGAATACCTCGGCCTCCGGCGCGAACTCGACGTTCACTCCCCGAAGGAGAAGCATCAGTCCGTATTCGAGATCCTCATTGAGCGAAAAACTGTTCCAAGGAACAGTTCTGAGCGTGTCAACCGCAAAACACATCCCGTTTCCACGGATCCCCGCCGAACAGCCGATGACGCTCCGGCCCAACGGTCGCACCAGATTGTAAAGGGTGAACCCGAGCCTGGTGATCTCCGAACTCCAGGATCCGGGCTGCGGTTCCGCCATATCGCTCGACTGCACGGCCTTCGATCCTTCTTCAAGATATCTGTTCATGACGGAGAGAAGGTTTTTTGAAACTCTCGTATCCGCATCGATCACCACGACCCCATCGTAATCATCAGCTGAGAGAATTTTCCCAAATGCCCACCTGAGCGCACGCCCCTTTCCCCGAAAATCGGGATCGTTTCGCTCCCACACGGTCGCCCCTTCCAATGCGGCGATCGCAGCCGTATCGTCGGTGCAATTGTCTGCTATGACGATGACATCGAAATGTTTTCTCGGATACTCGATCGCCATCAGACTCCGCACGGTGCGCGCCAGCGAGAGCTCCTCATTGTGCGCCGGGACCACGATGGCAAACCGCCTGAGTTTGTCCGGCGAAACGCTCCACTCACGCCGCCGCGCGAAGAGCGTCAGAACGCTCAGGAGCGCCAGATACGTAAGCAAGAATCCGGCGGCCACGAGGAGAACGGTTTCGGCAACAACGATCATGATCATACCCGGGGCCGGCAATAAATGACGTCATGCCACCAGCGCTGCCGGATCCGCCGCTCCTCGACGCTGAGGTTCATGTTCTTAAGGGTTTCAAGGAATTCCGCGGACCCATTGGAGACTCCGACATTACGGTGGAGAGAGATCGAACCCCCCGAATTGAGTAGGCCCGTATACTGGCGGATCAACGCCGTTTCCTGATCTCTCGTGAGCTGATTGGGCTCCGAGTAAATGTCGTCGATTATCCAGTCGAATTTCTTTCCCGTCGCTGAAAGTTTTTTCAGAGACTGCTTCGCATCCCCCACGAGGATGCTGACCCCGGGGAGCTTTTCAAGACCGAAGTACTTTTTTGCGACCTCGACAACCCTCGGGTCCCTCTCGAGCACGGTGATTTTTTCCGGCGAGATCTTTTCATGGATGAGCCTGAGGACCGTTCCGCCCCCGAGCCCGAGGAGCAGTATCTCGGCCTTCGTCTTTGGCGCGTAAGGGGTGAGGAGGAATCCTCCCCAGTACTCGCGCCCGGCCTCCCCCCAGTTTCCCGAGGTGAAGGCAAGGGAATGGGTCTCTCCCTTGATGACGAGCCGCCGCTCCCGGCCGCAGTCTATCACCTGAATCCTTCCCGACATGGGCGAATCAATGTCGGCCACGATTGTCGGCTTGTGAACAAAACTCCTCACGCGGTCCCGGAGCCTGTTGATGCGAAATTCCGATTTGAGAGATTCTATAAGGCGTCCGGTGCGCTGCAGAAAGTTTTCCTTGCCGGGCTTTTCCGTAAAAACATCCTCGTGTGTGGACCGCTGGCCAAGCTGGATTTTGCGAAGGCCGTGTACCGGAGAATGCCTCAGGAGGAAGTTCACGGCGACGACGATCAGGTTGAAGATTCTGCCGGCGAAGTATCCCCAAGCAGCGAGATGCTGCCCCGGTCTCGAGATTCTGAATCGCCGGTAGTCGTAGCGCTCGCGCTTTGCCCGGTCCGCCGCTTTTTCGATGAATTCAAGGACAAGAAAGGCCGCGAACCTCCACCGGCGATGGGGAGATCCCAGACGGAGGAGGTAATTCTTGCTGTCGACCGCATGCCATTCCCTGTACTTGTAGGGCTCATCCCCCCGGAGAAAATCGAAGACGGACATGCCTTCGTATATTCCCTGAACCATCGAGATGCTCCGGATGAGAAATCCGGGGCTGCAGCGCATCACTTCTTCGTCGGCATGCGCGTTGCTGTTGTACATGTAAATCCGCTTCCCGTAATTGAAGTTGTAGGCGACCGCCAATGGGATATCGTCCACGATGAGAAAAAGCATTCTCAGCCACCCCCGCCGGGCGAACTTTCTCGAAAACTCTACGTGAAACTCCCTGAAGCGCCCGTCGCTGAACGCGCTCGGATGGCCAAGGCTCTCCCAGCGGCCGCCGTGGATCGAAGAAAATGTCTCAATGGCTCTCTCGATTTCGTCCGTCTCGTGCTGAAATACCTCGATCTCCGCCTTGTGCTTCTGCTGGAGACGCTTGAACTTTCGCTTGAAATTTGCCCCGCCTCCTCCGGAATTCTGCATAAAATCTTCGCTCGACGCAGGGAGGGATATGATGGGACAAACATTTCCCTGATACTGATACGATGTGATTCCGTAACTCTTCAGGATGTTTGGCAGGAGCCTGATGAGCGATGTCGTCTCGTTCACTTCCTCCATGTCGAGCACATCCCACGACTTTGCCGTCTCCTGAAGGTGACGTGCAAACGCACGAAAAACCGCCTCTTCGAATCCTGGCCGGATGATGAAGTCGATGTAATCGGAAAGTCCGTGAGCGATGAATTCGAGGTGGACGAGAAACCCCTTCTGCCGCAGGATCATTGGGGCGATGCCGACCGCATCGCCCGAAATCTCAAAAACCAGGATGTGGAGCCGGTCCTCGGGCGTGCCGAAGTATTTCCACCACGTCCGCTGCCATTCGTAGGTCTGAAATATCGTCCCGGCCGACTCGGCAAGGAGGGAGTTCCATTGCCCCTCAAGAAGGTCGAACTCCGTGTCCGTCGAGACGATACGGACACGGCACCGCCCGATGTCAGTCGTGCGCGGCCCGGCGGCCGTCGGAGTTTCTGCTATTGAATTTGCCTGGATCAAAAGTGTTCCTTTCGGGCGGGCGAATCCCCCCGGTCGTCCTAGATGCTTCGAAGCTGGTCGATCCTCGTCAGTTCCGAGCTTTTCAGCCGCAATCCCAGTTTTCGCGCCACGCGGTTTCTCCACCCGGTCAGGATGCGACGGTATTTCATGAGAGAACATGAGATGCTGAGGAATTGCCAGAATCTTCCTCTCGCGCTCGCCGGAAAGAGAAACATCTCGTAGTGCCGCTCCACAGCCGGCGCCCATCTCTGCTTGGTCGTAAGATCTCCCCACAAAAGAGCGATCTGCTTCTTTCCGATTTCAAAAAAATGCTGGAATTCGTGCCAGCTCAAGAGATTGCCCGGGCTGTAGGCGCGGTACGTGTCGTCGTAGCTTGTCTTCAATGAGGCGACCGTGCCCCCATAATCAAGGATGTAATCATAGGCGACGTCCCTGCCGTCGATCTGCATTATCCATACGCGCAACCATCCCCTGAGAGCGGCCCGCCTGGCCAGCACACGGTAAAAATCCTTCAGATGAACGGAGTTGAGGCTCACGCCGATGTTCCATTTCCAGCTTTTCTGCTCGATGCCGAGTATCTCCTCATACAGTCTGTCGATCTCCCCGTTGGCGCCGTCGACGATCGCCTCGCGGAACTGCACGTCCCCCCTCTGCCGGAGTTTGCGCTCCTGCGAGCGCAGGCTCTTTGAAAACCGCGGGGAGAGCTGCGAGGCGTACCCGGCCCAGTCGCCTGAGACCGGGATGTAGAAGTTGACGTACAGGTTCTCTTTGTGTACGCGGTATCCGCGCATTCTGGCGCCCGCCTCAAAGGTTTTCATGCCGACTGATTCGTCCGGGATCGGGTGGAGCCTTATGAAATCCCACTCGCCGCTGATTCCCGCAAGATGCTCGAGGATGGCGGAAACGACCTCGTCATGGCGCGCAGGGACGATGATGTCAAGCGTCGCGGAACAGTTGGTCGGCGAATCGGCATACTCCATCATCGTGATGAATTCAAGCCTTCTTCTCGGGATCCCGAAGAATCGGTCCTTCACCTGCATGAAAGGCGCAATGCCGATCATCTCGTCGCCGCTGCGGACGAGCAGGATGACGAGTTCCTTATCGGAGCCGAGGCATTTCCACCACGCCGCCATCCAGTCGTGCGTGAGGTAGACCTCGCGCCGCGCACATCCCTCAAGGAGAGCGTTCCACTCGCGCTCAAGCGCGAGGAAAGCGTCCCGGGTGCGCACCTCCTCGACCCGGAGGGTGCCGGTGTGCGTGTGGTTCACAGTTTCCTGGGCTGCTCCCACCCCTGGTCTCACGCCGCCGTGATGTCGATGACGCCGCGAAGGGCCAGCCTGCGGAATTTTGCCAGCATCCCGGGGCCGCCGCTCCCGTTCATGGACCGGACGATGTTCGCAACGGTCTTTTTGCCGTCGATCGTGCGCAGGATGTTCATCTCGTCCTCGTCTATCGTAAAATGCTTCTCCCCCCATAGGACGACTCCATTCACTTCTTCCCAGTTGCGGTTGTAGTGGCGGTGAATGTAGTCGACGCGCCTGCCGATCATCGGGACCATCTTTTCAAATTGACGATCGTCCGCCGACGCAGCCTGCTCGGAGGCCTTGCGTACATGCGACGTCCGGGGATCTTCGCCGAGCGGGTCGCAGTTCAGGGCATTGAGCTTCAGGTATAACATGGTCGTGTTCGCAGGATTCGCCCGCAGATGCCAGATGGAATGCCCGCGGAACATGATCACGTCCCCGGGAGAATCCTTGATCTCGATCCGGCGGCCCTTCTTCAATGTCGGCTCCGGATAGTTTTCCGGCGAAAGGCTGGCGCGCAGGCCGACCGAGGTATTGAACGGATTGACGTCGTTTTCGTCGTAAGGGTAGAGGACGAGCGTCGAGCCCTCACGGACATGGACCGATATCCCGACCGAAATCTGAGAGGCGAAACGGTCTTTGTGCGCATGCGGCTCCGGCTCAGCAGTCGATTCGTATGCCTTGATGTGCCTTTCCGAAAGGACCAGGTCGTCCCGGTTCAGACCGCAAACCGAAGAAACGGCGCTGCACAGCTCGCCGACATAATCGCCGTCCCCGGGAAATTCATACATCGCCTGCTGCTTGTCTCCGATCGCGAACTCCTTCATGACCTTGGTCTTGATGTATTCATCGACCTGCTTCGACATCTTATCGTAGAATTCGTCCGTCACTCCGCGCCGGATGTGGACGTACCCTTCGGAAGCGAATTGCTGCGCGTAGGGCGCGGGGTCGAATTTAAACATGATGCTCATGGCTGCTCCTTGTAATTCTTCTCTTTTGTCATGAATATGTGTGGTCCGCCACTTTCCAGGGAATCTCGCATCCCACCCGCTGGGCGTGCTCCTCGAGCAATCGTACGGTCTCCTCCGTGAGGGGGATCCCCTGTGACGTTTTTTCAGCAAATCTTCCGCGGATTTCCCCCGGGATGAGGATTTCTTCAAAACCTTCCTGGCGCGGGGAACTCTTGATTTCCCGGATGAGCTCGTCGAGGCGCCCAAAATACTCCGCCGCGGGCTGCAGGGCCGATATGTCGATGGCGATGAAAATGTGCCCGGAGTTGACTCTCCGCTTCCATGTCGAGTAATACGGGCCCACCTCGTGACTCATCCCGGCACCGGCCAGTATCCCGCAAAAAATCTCCACCATCATGCCCAGCCCGTACCCCTTCGGCCCCGCGATCGGAAGGAGGGATCCGGTCTGTAACGCCGCCGGGTCCGTCGTGGGCCTTCCCGATTCGTCGAGCGCCACTCCCTCCGGGAGCCGCCCCCCCGACTCGTTGATGTTCCGTATCGTGGAACCGGCGATCGCCGACGTGGAAAAGTCGACGAGTATCGGAGTTCCCGACGACGTGGGACAGCCGAACGCAACCGGGTTTGTCCCGAAGATCGCCTTCGTCCCCCCGTAAGGCGCAACCTTGGGCGTCGCGTTCGCGAACGTGATGCCGAGGCACCCCGCCTCGGCCGCCATCGCACAATAATAGGATGCCGCACCGTAATGATTGCTGTTATTCACCGCTACGAAGCCTATCCCTGTCTCCTTCGCAATTTCAATTCCCCTCCGCATCGCCCGTGCCCCCGCAATCTGCCCGAACCCGTTTCCCGCGTCAAGATGCGCAATCGACGGGGCCGACTCACGCCACCGCATCCGCGCCGGAGAGGAGATAAGGTCTTTCTTCAACATCGTTGCAAGGACCGGGATCCTGAAAACGCCCTGGGCGTAACGGCCCCGCTTGTCTGCCCAGACGAGCGCCCCCGCCACCTCTTCCGCATCTTTTCGCGCAGAACCGCTGGCGGTCAAAAGCTCGGACGCAAATCGCCTGAGCCGGTTTTCCTGCAGGATGACCTTCATGCGCTCCCTTTACTCAAGAGCGTCCGGATGCTGCCTCCTTTTTCCGTGCGATCGCCCAGGCGCAGGATCGACAGAATTCTTCGTGCCTGCTTTTTCCAGAAGGGTATGATCCGGACGAGCGCCGGCATCGGATCGCGCCAGTCGAAAACGAGAAAGTGCTGCCAGTGCATTAGGCTCCTGAGCCACTCGCCCCACGTTGTCTCGCCGTTGTAATGGGATTCCCTGAACGAAAGAAAATCGCTCACCGGCCTTATGGCATAGACGCCGCGACGGTATGTGCTGAATTCCGGCCCCGGAAGGCCCAGAACTCTGTTGTACGCGAGCAGCGCGAGATCGTATCCGCTCACTCTCACCAGTTCGGTTGTCAGCGTGAACCGCGCGTTGCATTCAATGAGTTTCAATACCCCGTCACGCGGGTCCCGCATGAATTCCAGATTGCCGATCCCGCGCAGGCCTACCCCTCTGAGGAATTTCAAGCCTACGTCCGCCACCTCCGGATTCCAGTCGGTGACGTGATACGTCCCGAGCCCGAACGCGGTGGGGGACTGCCGGAGCTTTTTCTTCGTGAAATGGAAAAGCGGCTCCCCATCCGGGTCGAGATAGCTGTAGTAGCTGAGAAACCCCTCGGGATGCTGAGGGATCAGCTCGGTGAGAAGGACCTCGATGCCATGCTCGCTCACCCGTCTGTACGCGTCGAAAAGTTCGCGTTCGTCCCGGACGATGAACATCTTGAGCGTGGGGAAATGCCTTACAAAGTCGTGCGAGGAGAGCGGTTTGAGCGCGCACGGGTAAGCGAAGGATCCCCGAAGCCCGATGAGGTCTGCCTCCGAGTTTATGGGGAAAACTTTGGGAGCCGGAACGCCGACTTTTTCCGCGAGCTCGTATGTCTTCGCCTTGTCGAGCATGGCCGCGGCAATTTCTACCCGCGATTCCACGAGCCTGTAATTCTTTTCCAGCTCCGACCGGTGTTCGATCAGCACCTCCAGCCCCTCATCCGAGCAGGGGAGGAGCACCGATCCGCCATGTGTTACGGTTCCTTCGCCCAGCAGCCAGCTGATCCACCCCGCCGGTCCGAGAGTCCCATCCATTGGAATTCTCGTACAATGCCTTGAGTACGCGATCTCGCTCTGTTCCCCGTCAAGACCGTATACCCTGATCCCTGCACGAGAGAGGCTTCGTGCCACCGAAAGGGCAATCACGCCTCCGCCGACGAGGATCGCCGCCGGCCGATTATCTGACTTTTTCACTGCCTGTCCCTATGATGTTGATGGTCACGCGCCAGAATTTCCTGAAGGATCGGTTCCACGACCCTTCTCCCTGCGTCACGGTTTCTGATCTGATAGTGATAGTGTAACCCCGGAGTTGTGTTCACTTCGTTGATGACTCCGCCCGTCTCCTGGAGCGGCAGCCCAGGATCGGTCGTGATCATGTCGACCCCAGCCAGCCGGACCCCCAGGATCTCGGCCGCCGCCGCACCCGCCCGTACGACTTCCTCGCAGAATAGTCCTGTCACGGATTCATTCTCCCGTGAAGAATTGTCGTTCGCCGCCTGCTTCACGACCACCTCAACTCCCTTTGCCGGCACCGATGCAGGGCTCATCCCGGCCCTCCGGAGAGTGTTCCGGCAATCGGCATCAATCCGCAGCCAGGTCAAGCCTTCCGCTCCGCGCAGCCGCGATCTGCGGCTGTTCTCTTCCGAGATCAACTCCCGTATCGACGATGCGCCGTCTCCCACCACCGAGGGGGATCTCCGCCGTATAGCATCCAGGAGCTTGCCGTCAAGATAAAGCAGCCGGTACGACTCGCCGCTGATCTGACGCTCCGCCAGGATCACATGCCCGTAGAGAGAGGCGAATATCGATGCGCTGCGGAGTTCGGACCGCGTCCGCACATTTGTCGTCACCCCTTCACCTCCCGCAGTCCCCTGCGAGGGTTTTATCACGATCGGATCCGGCGACGACCCGAGGAACTCGAGGCCCCGCTCCATCTCCCCCAGCGAAAACTCCGCATGCTCAGGCACGGGGATTCCGTTCTCCGCCAGAAGATTCAGGACGAGCGGTTTGCTACGCGCCAGTTTGATCGTGACCGGATGGTCCAGCTCAAGGAGGTTTTGAAAAATGCGCGTCCTCCGGCCGTTCAGCGAGATCTCGCAAAACCCGCCCGGCATCTCGACGTACTTGAGGGACAGATTGTGGGCAGCGCTTCTCCAGATTTCCCTGTAAAATTCCGTCCTCATCGGATCATCCAGCATGCCCCAGCGGTTCATGTGCCGGTCCCACGCGAATTTCAGGTAATATCCCAGCCTCAGTAATTTAATAGCCCAGCGCCCGATCATCCGCCGCGGCGCCTCAAACTGATTTACTGACATGCAGTCCATTTTCAACAATCTCACACTCTGTTTCCGTCAGCAGCTTGTCCACCCAGGCATTGGAGAATTCGCCCCGGGCGACGGCTGCACAGTACGCCGCCTCCGCTTCTTTGCGCGCCTGGAGGCGCTTCAGAAGATCTTCTGCAATCTCCTGGGGTATGACCACCACCCCGTTCAGATCCCCCGCGATGATGTCTCCCGGGTTGACGACGATGCCGCCGCACTGTATCGGGTAATTGACCTCGCCGGGACCGCGGTGCAGAGGCCCGATCGGCGTCACCCCGCGGGCGAACGCGGGGAACTCTATCTTCTGTATTCCCGGCAGGTCGCGGATGAATCCGTCTATGACGAACCCGCCTATCTTTCTGTGGTGAGCCTTTGTCGATACCAGATCGCCGAGTACCGCATTCAGGGAGGAGCCGCCCGCGTCGACAACGATGATGTCGCCAGGCTGCGCAATGTCGAGAGACTTATGAACCATGAGGTTGTCCCCCGGATAGACCCGTACGGTGCACGCCGGCCCCACGATCTTTTTTGAAGGCGCCGTGAGGTTCTTGATGGCCGGCGTCATCGTGTACAGCCTGTTCATCAGGTCGGAGATCGCCGGTGTGTCGAATTCTCGGAGTCCCGTCACGATCTCAGCCGACGGGCGGAGTATCTGTTTGCGTATCCGGAAGCCGGGGCCCGGATTGAGGTCTGCGGTTTTTGGCTTTGCGACGGATGTCATGACTCTATCCCTCTGCTAGTTGCACATGAATAAAAATTGGACCCCGGGGCTTCAAACTGTGACGACACGCCGCCGGGCGAAAAGAATTCCTGTGGAGTATCCCTATGTAACACTTTGACTGATACTAATTTGTGACGCCGGCATCATCCCGGCTCCCGAAAACTGCCCGCCCGCTGTCTCATTCGCCGGAATTCCTGAATCGGGTAAATCGGGTATCACGACGCCTGCCCGACCCGTCGCGGTATCCCCTCAAGAAGCTGCCGCCTCAGCTCCTGCCTCAATATCTTGGAATCACTGCGCGGGAATTTTTCAACCCGGTAAACTATACGAGGGATCTTGTGGCTGTCCAGTCGGGTCCCCAATGCCGCCGACAACTCCGACGAGATGATGGTCTTCCCGTTCCTCGCTATGTAGCAGAGGACCGGGATCTCACCCACGACGCCCGCCGGATCGGGGATCCCGAGCACACAGAGCTCCACATCGGGATAGATCTCGTGTATTTTTTCTTCAACTTCGGCAGGGGATATCTTCGAACCCGCCAAGCTGATCATCTCGTCTTTCCGTCCTAAAACGCGGAGGTATCCCTCCTTGTCGAGCGTGCCGATGTCCCCCGTCCTGAACTGGCTCCGCGTCTCCCCCCCGTGAATTCCGCCGCCATTGGTGCCGTTCCAGTATTTTTCGGAAATGTGCGCCCCCTTGATGGCGATTTCGCCCTGAAGTCCGGTCGTCAGCGGGTTTCCCGCCTCATCAACGATAAAGATCTCCGCCGGCGGAACCGCCCGACCAATTGTGTCCGGTTTTTTTCGATCGGCGTTGAACTCCGTAAAAACGCTCCGCGGTGCCTCGGTCAGCCCGTACTGACAGTAGAGAGAGGCCCGCGGGAATGCATCCATCAGCTTTTTCCGCGCGGGACGCGGCATCGACGCCGCCCCCAGCTCGATGAACGTGATCTGCTCTCCCAGACCCCTCACCGTCCTCGCCTGGTCGGCGAGTCCGGTAAGAATTTCCGGAGTCGAGGAGATGCCCGTGCACTTCGCCGCGAGGATGCTCTCGGCCATCTGCTGAGGCGTCAATCGCCCGTTCCTCATAATGACCGTGCCGCCGGCGAAGAGCACACAGCGGGAGCGCCCGAACCCCATCGACTGCGTGACGGGAAGGGCGATGAATTCTCGCGAGTCGGAGCCGATCCGCGTGAAGGTATTCACGCCGAGCGTCGACTCGATGAGGTTGTGGTGCGTGAAGAGAGCGCCCCTCAGCCGCCCGTCAAGGTTTGCCGTGTAAAGGATCACTGCCCCGTCTCCCTCCCTGAGATCCATGAGCTTCGTGATTCCGTCCTGATAGCGCGCGCCGGAGACCGCTCTGCGCTCGGTGCTCTCCACCGATGTCTGATGGAGCGGCGACGCGCTCGCTTCGTCAATCATGAAGAAACGACATGTCAGCCGCTCCCTCAAAAGCGGAGCCTGCGCCAACTCGCTCCGGCCCGTTATGGCCATAATCGGAGCGCAGTCTCTTGCGATGTACTGTACCGTTTCCAGCATGCCCGGGTCCACTACCGGCACAGAAATCCCGCCCGAACGCATGACCGCATATTCGGCCACCAGACAGTCGAGCTTGTCCCGAAGCATGATGAGGACGCGATCCCCCTTCCGCAGCCCCTCGACGATGAACATGTCCGCCAGGGCGTTGATTTTCGCGTTCAGCGCCGCATAGGTCAGCGCACGGCCGTCGCAGACAACCGCGTGCTTCTCCGGGGTCCTTATTTCGGACTCAAGAAGATATTGATGCACGAGCCGCATGTACCCTCGCTGGTTCTCCACTGGCCTGTATCGTTCCGTTCCCCGCCACGCCCTCGGCGATCCTCTTCACGTTGCCGATGAAACTCTCGAGCGTGTTGCGCTCCTCCACCTGTTTCCTACCCTCCCGGCCCATCCTCTCCGCCTCCTCGGGATGATCCCACAAGTACCGGATCGCATCCCGCAATGCCCCCGGATCTCCCTGCGGGACGAAGAGGCCGGTCACCCCGTCGCGGATGACATCTCTCTGCCCGGCAGTGCGGGAGCAGATGACCGCCTTCCCCATCGCCATTGCCTCAAGTATGACGGTCAGCCCGTTGTCCGATTCCGACGGGAGAAGCGGGATGACGACGAAACGCGACCGCGCGTACAGTTTCCGGAGCTCTAGCGCCGGAAGGCCCCCCGCAGTCACGTTCCGGGGGAGGGGGCCATTTTCGTATATCGCCTTCACGGTCTTCGACAGGATCCCCCGGGTCGCGCCCGCCGCGATGTGACACCGGATGTCAAGCCCCTTCATCGCCTCCAGGAGCGTCGGGTAATCCCGCATCTCGATCCCGACCGAGGATATCATGTCGGTGGGGCCAGGGAACGGCCGCCAGAATTTTTCATCCACATAATAGGGGATGAAATGAATCTTCGACGCCGGGATCCCGAGCCTGGTGATCGCAAACTCCCTGTGGGCCGACGTCCACAGTATGATCGCATCCATGCGGGTGTGCACGCGCTTCAGGAGCGCCGCCTTCTTCGGTTTCGATATCCAGAATAAAAGAGCCACGTGCGGCATACGGCTCCGCGTCAGCTTCAGCAGGGCCGCGAATGCCATGGCCAGCGGGTCAGACCACGACACAATGACATCGTAACGCCGGCGCAACAGGTAGGCCTCCGCGACCTGCGTCAAGACGCCGGGCATCCGGCGGTACAGCCACCTCCGCCATCGCGGGGCTTTTTCAAGCATATGCTCATCGAGCATGTCTGTGCCCATGATCCGCGCATAGAGAGAGGCCCTTGGAATCTGATCGGAGTCTTCCAGACATCTGTTCGCCTGCGGGATCCCCGTCGCCTGCAGGGTGAGTATCCGGAGTGAACTGTTCGACGGCTCTGGGTGACTGTTCATGCGTGTTTTTGGCCAGAAATTTTTTTCTTCCAACGGGGGAGCCTGAATTTCACATAGTCGCCCGCAAAGCGGAGGAATGGTTTCTCCCGGTACTGTACCCCTAAGAGCCTTCCCTCCCGGCGGGCAAGAAACTTCCCAAAACGGAAGAGTTGTGAACTCTTCGATAAGAAATTGACCCCTTTTTCTATCGTGACATTGCTGTTCCGACGGATGTGATCGGTAAGATCAAACTTGTATTCTTCGTCTCCGCGAAGGAGGTCGACCTCCCTCGAACCGTCGAGGGCGGCGTCTTCGATCATCGAAAGGAGCAACGCCAGCCCGGGACGTCTTCGCGCGGCGTCCGAGTTATCGTCAAATCCCGAGAGATAGTCGTAATAGCAGTCCTTGAAACGGAATGCCATCCTGGCCCCCACGCACTCTCCCGACGCCATCGCCGTCTTGCACCAGAGCCAGCCCCTTTCATGGAACTTTTCGAGGAGCGCGGACTGGAATCCCGCAAAACGTTCGTCGGCGAAAAGCCCCGGGAAACCGACCCGGTTCCACCTCTTCTGGTGAAGGTCGCGGATCGCGTCCAGCGCCCGCCTTCTTTCCTCGAGAGTGATTGCTTCGGCGATCACAAATCCCGGCCCCTCCTCCCACCCCCGCCGGGCCTGACGCATGCGGCGGCGAACGCTCGCACTGAGTTTTGAAAAAAAATCTTCCATCGACGCCGGCACAGGGATGTAGGGACATGCATCCGCCGCTTTCACCACCGACCGGTGCCCGCCGTTAAGCTGTGGCACGATGTGTCCCATGATGACTCCGTTTTCAGGGGCGTTCACAAAGTCGACCGCCGAGTATTTTCCGGTTCCGCAAAAATATTCCAGGACGAGTCTCCCGGCCCTCCGCTCGTACCCCGTCCTCACGATGGCATCCAGATAGTCGCTCGGTCCATCGTCGAAGAAATACCCCGATGAGGCGGGATACGCGATTCCTTCCCCCAGCATACCGAATCGCCTTTGAAACGTGATGCCGAGGAAGGAGAATTTTTCGGAGTACAACGGCACGATGCCCACAAGAACCCCCTCTTCCCTGATGAGGAGGCAATGGAGACTTTGGTTCGATTTTCCATAAAACTGCCACCAGAGCGAGAGCCACTCGTGAGTCTGGAAGATTGTCGCAGATGACGACTTCACAAGCTCGTTCCACTCTTCACGTATTTCGACGAATTCCTCCTCCCGCGACAGGATGTGGAACGTAAGCTGCGGCGTGACCCCGACGTCCGGCGCTATGTCGACCGTCTCTCTCATCAGCTCTTCTCTGCGAGGTTCACTCCTTCAAGTACCGGTTCCGCTTCCACCTCGCCGTCCCCCGATGCCATCATCCGGGCGTTGGTGAAGACGACCTTGGCCTTCCAGCGGAGCCAGGAGTAGTATCCGAAAGGAAGGAGGGTGCGGACTCCCATCCCGAATGTCTCCGTGGCGCTCGGAACGAGCGTCCGCCTGATTTCAAACGGGTCGGAGCCGAATGTCGGCGGACCCGTGTACGTCGCGCATCCGATGGTGTAGCCGGCGTCGAGGAGCATCTTTTTCGTGGTTTCGTTCGATTCCCCGTACGGGAAGGCGAACGAGAGGACCGGCGCGTTGAGCAGGATCTCCAGAAGCTCCCGCGAACGGGAGATCTCTTCCCAGGCCTTTTCACGGCTCAACGACGGGAGCCGTTCGTGAGTCAACGAGTGAGACCCGATCTCGAATCCCGCCCTGTGCAGTTCCAGTATCTGCTCGCCCGTCATGAGCGGCGCCGTCGGCAGAATGGCCGGCTGATCCCAGACGCTTTCCTTCAATCCCCGGTCGCCAACGACAAAGACGACAGCCCTCATGCCGAACTCTCTCAGCACCGGGAACGCAAGCTCGTATGTGTCCTGATATCCGTCGTCGAAGGTGAGGATCACCGGCTTCTTGGGCAGGTTCAGTTCGCCCGCCTGGAAGAGCCTGTAATCTTCGAATGTGATCGCCGTGAAACCCCACCGCTCGAGGAATGTGAGATGCCGCCGGAACTCGTTCACATGCAGACACTGCCGCGGATACCCTATGCTGAGCCCGATCGCATCCACGATCCTGTGGTACATGAGGACCCTGATTTTCTGGGGATTCCCCTCGCTGAGACTCCTGCCGTTGGTTGCGCCCTTATGGTTCATAGATTGCCTTTCTGAGAACTGACCTCATGCAATACCCGGGCCGGGACTCCGCCCACGATGGTGTTCGCCGGCACGTCCTTCGTGACCACAGCGCCCGCCGCGACGATCGCACCTGCCCCGATCCGGACTCCCTTGAGAATGATGCACCGGCACCCGATCCACGCCCTGTCCTCGATGACCACCGGCTTGTGCTCGAGTTCTTCCCCCGGCAACGCGTGCAGGTCGGAATCCATGATGACGACGTCCCAGGAGATCCGGCAGTCCCGTCCAATGTCGACAAGAGAATTCGCGACGATGACCGTGTTGCGGTTCAGATAGGTGCCCTTTCCGATCCTGAGTATCGCCTGCTCGCCCACTTCGAGACGGACGCCGGGATAGAAATGACAGTTTTCGACATAAATCTCCCCTCCCTCATTGATGACCCTGGGCCTCGGACGCCCCGGGCTGACAACGATGATTCCAGCCCTGGTGAATTTCCGTGCGAGGAAAAGCCCCCGGATATGGTTCGCCACCGACTGATGCTTCAGCCGGTGCCTCGCCCGCGTAACGAATTCACGAACGGTCATTCTATCGGCACCCCCTCGCGGCGGCCGGCCGGAGCCGGGGCGCTCTTTCCTGTGAATTTGCCGTAAAGCGCATCGATATTCTCGCCGATCACCGACCACTCATATTTCGACTTCATCAGATCATGCCCCGCCTCGGAGAGCCTCCGGCGCAGGTCATGGTCGTGAAGGAGACGGACGACAGAATCCGCGAATTCGGACGGGTCGTCCGAAATCAGCGCCGTCTCGCCGTTATGCACGTCGATCCCCTCACTGCCGATGCCCGTCGTGACGATAGGGATTTTCATCGCCATCGCCTCCAAAACTTTCAATCGGGTCCCGCTCCCCATACGCAGGGGGACCACGTAAACGCTCGAACGCCACACGTACGGGCGCACGTCATCCACTGTGCCTGTGATGATGATATTTTCAGAGGCGCGGCGCATGAGCTCCGGCATCGGCTGGCTGCCGACGATGTAAATCTTGGCCGAGGGCACGCGTCGCAGTATCAGGGGAAAGATGCTGTCGAGGAAATAGCACATGCCGTCATGGTTCGGGATGTAGGACATCGCCCCCGTGAATACCATCGAAAAGGGCTCCGGCGCCTCCGCCCCAGGCCGGAAGTACGCGGCCTCGACCCCGTTCGGAACAACGTATTTCGGCACGTGCGGGACGTCGGCGTCGAGGATTTTTCCGTCACGCGCTGAGGTGACAAGAATCGAATCGTAGCGCCGGCACGCCTCCTGCTCCTCCCGCCTGAATTTCTTGTACTCGCTGTAATAGTGCAGCCGGCGGAACGGCGAACGGGCCTTCTCCCCCATGCGCCGGAAATTGTCGTACTCCACATTGTGCGAGTCGAGTATCTTATGGGCCGAGGTCGCCATCCGGTACGTCCCCATGTGTGCAAATTCAGTCTGGACGACGTCGAAGTCTTTTCTTTCGAGAAGCCCGTCGAGGGAGTGCTGCATTTCCTTGCTCTGCCCCAGCATGTAGAAGAAGCTGTGCCGGGTGAAGAGGGAGTAGAATTGCACCACCCGTCGTAGCCTTCCAGGCCAGTGCCGCGAGACGAGGTTGATGGCGCCCACCCGCCCCATCTGCTCCCTCATCCTCTCCCTCTGATCCGGCCACCCGTAGCTGAGGACCGTGACATCGTGCCGCTCCGAGGCCAGCCGGATGAGATGATAGACCCGGAGCGCTCCTCCGTAAGTGGGAGGCACGGGGATGTATGGCAGAGTGAAGAGGATTTTCATGCGCTGACCCCCCTGTTGACAGCAAACGTTTCACGCAGATTGCGGAGCGATAAAAAGTTTTTCACGAACTCGAGTTCTCCGCGATCGAGAGCACGGAAACTTACGAGCGAGAGGACGTAGACCAGGGAGCCCCCGATGAGGAGGACCGCCCAGGGCAACCCCGCAGCCTGCATCCCCCACAGCGAGGCGATCATCATCCCCCCGGCCCCCAAAGCCTTCAACGAGGGGGAAATCCTCGCCCCCTCCAGTATCGATTTCGGCATGATCACCAGGGCGCATATCATGACGAATAATTCCGTCACGATCGTCGCGATCGCGGCTCCCGCTCCGCCGTTTCCGCTCTTCGCCTGAGCAAAGGGTATCAGAAAGAAATTCAACGAAACGTTCAGGATGACCGCAAAAAATGCGACCGCCGCCCACTGCTTCTGCTTGTCACAGGCGAAAAGCGTCGTGCCGAGTACCATGTCCAGATAGATGAGCAAGAGCCCCGCCGAGAAAATTTTCAGATTTGATACCGAGGGTGCATATGCGCTCAGCCCGAAGAAGAATTGTATGATGAACTCCGCGGAAAAGAAGACCATGATGCTGATCGGTATTCCCGCCATCAGGATGAACTCCAGGCTCTTCTGCGTCGTCTTCTGAAGCATCCCCTCCTCCTTCCCCCAGAGTCGTGACAATACGGGAAGTATCGAAAGGGAATAGATGCTCGGAAGGAAGGCCAGGACATCAAAAAACTTGTACGATGCGCCGTACCACCCCACGACCGCCTCAGGCGTGAGAAAGGAGAGCATGACGCTGTCGATACGGTAATAGATCGCTCCGAATATGGTCCAGAGCAGGTACGGGACCCCCTCCCTGACCATGACCGCGACGCCGCTCCATTCGACCGCCGGGAATGCCCTGACCATGAGGCGGGAGTACCGGATGCAGAGCAAAAAATTGAGGAAAGTCCCGGCCACCATGATCAGGGCCATGCCGATGACGTTCGCCCCGAGGAGGAGCGCCGCGATGCCGACTCCCGCGATGAAGATGCGCTCGCTGATATTGCCGATCGTCGAATACTGCGCCATCTCGTGCCCGAGGAAGATCCCCCACATGATGGTCCGAAGTCCGAGCCAGAGTATTTCGACCGCGAAGATCGCAATGAGAATTTTTACGGTCGGCGGATAATGGGCCAGGAAGGCAAAACTCATCATCCCGATGAAAGCCACGACCCAGAACAGCGTTCGGAGCGCTACGGCGTTCACCGCGGTCTGCGCGGACTCTTCTTTCGAACGCGCGATCCGCTTCGCCACGCCGATCCGCCCGTCGAAATCGACCAGCATGAGGAATATCCCCGACACCGAGAGGGCAAGGTATAATCTCCCGTAATTGACCGGTCCCAGGTAACGGGGCAGAAAAAGCATCAGAAGAAAGCTCGAGGTCCACGTCACCAGCTGCTGACCCATCTGGACCGTGGTGTTGCGTGCAACCGAATGTGCGATTTCCTTGTTCATCGTCAGCGGAGAGAAAATGCTTTCCGTACAATTGCCCCCGCGAACCGGGGGAGCGCCAGCATGCGGCGCCAGCGGCTCGGCTGATTCATGAGCCGGTATGCCCATTCGAGCCCGAGCGACCGCATCCAACGCGGAGCCCTCGGGACCAGCCCTGCAATAAAATCAAATGTTCCGCCCACACACATCGCCACGGGCGCATTCAGGTTCCGGCGATTGCGCGCGATCCAGAACTCCTGCTTCGGCGCTCCGTACGCGATCAGGAGTATGTGCGCTCCCGATTCGTTGATGAGCCGGCAGATCTCCTCCTCCTCCGACGGGTCGGGGGAACCGGAATAGGTCCCCGCGATTATGAGCCGCGGGTGCCGCTCCTGCAATCGGCGCGCCGCATCATCGGCTACCCCCTCCGCTGCCCCAAGGAGGAAAATCCGGAATCCCCGCGCTTCAGCCAGGGCCGCAATCTCAAACACAGTGTCAATTCCTGTTACCCTCTCCGGTATCCCGCGCCCGAATATCCACGAGGCGAGCACGACCCCCACTCCGTCCGGAAGCGAGAGGGATGCGCCGTTGATCGTATCTCGAAAATAGGGGTCCTTCTGCGCGGCCACGATCATCTCGGGGTTGACCGGGATGACCACGTGCCTTCCGCCTTCGTTCACCATGTGATCGATCAGCTGCACGGCACCCTGGACCGTTGTGCGGTCGATCCTGACGCCCAGGATCGTCCGGGCATCCTGGAGCCTCTGTATTCTGCGGAGGACAGGAGTGGGTGTCGGGGCCGGTTTGATGATGTTTCGCATGGTTGTCAGATGTGAAATCGGCTTTGACGCTCAAGGGCCGCCTGATGAGCCGGCGCCAGGAAATAACAATCGAGCGCGCTTCCCGATGTCCGGGGACGGAAGTAAGTGCCGTCAAAGGTGTGCGCACGATAGCCGAACCGCTCCATGAACCGCACGACCTCGTGGGCTCCCGAGCCGTCCTGGCCTATGTCGCCCCACAATTCAATGAGCCAGGAAGGACGGCTCTGCTCGATGATTCCCTGCGCGCCGCGCAGACATTCAAGCTCCCGCCCCTCGGCGTCGACCCGGATGAAGCTCGCTCCGGAACTGAGGGAGTCGAGTTTTCGTGTCCCCAGCTTTATGCCGCGGGGAGTCACGGCTCCCGCCGCACGGGTGTTCTCATGCAAGTGAACCGGGATCTCAAATGAAAAATCGTCGCGGTCCGAGATGTCGCAATGAATGAGCTCAACGTTTCCGATTCCCCCGACGCTCTCGGCAAGGATGTCAAAGTTTTCCGGGATCCCTTCGATGCTTGTCACCCTCCCCGCCGGTCCGACGACATGGGCGAGGTAGAGAGTGAATAATCCCGTGCTTGCTCCGACATCGATAACCCGATCTCCGCCGGAGACGAGATGTTCTATCCCGGTGACACTCAATGCGCTTTCGAGCGGTCTGGTCATTTCGTCAGGGTTCACTAATCGCATAAAACTGTTTGAGAAGCTCTCCGTCCCCCCGGCGAGCAAGGGGGAGGCTAACGGGTTTCAGCCGAGATTCTGGCGGCTCTCTCCGTCGTGTCGATCATTCCGAGCGTGGGCATCAGCCCCATCATCGCTCCGAGAAAAATCATGTTGCGGTAAAATGTGAGCTGGAGATCGACGAACGATACGACGATCTGGCCCATGATGGCGATGATCGACACCGCACAGATTGTCTTGAGATACGGGTCCCGCAGTCCGAGGAACGTGTGCGCTGCCTGGAAGATGTACAGATCGAAAAAAAGCCAGAAAAACAGAAATCCTATGGCGCCCATCTTGACGATGAGCCAGTAAATCTCGTTATGGGGAATGTAATCCCGGAGCGAAAACGGAATCCCGACAAGGCTGATCGGCTGATCATATTTGTTCCCGAAGCCGATGCCGATGAGCGGAGAGCGCTTCAGGGTCTGCGCAAGGTCGTAATTCTCATATTCACGGTACATGTTCGAGTAATAACGCTCCCCGGCAGTCTGCTTGTCGTTCCAGATGGAACTCTTCACCAGCTGCGCCGGCAATCCGATCGTCCCCTCCGTGTTCCAGAAGATCGCCATGTACACGGCGAAAACCCCTATCGCCGGGAGGAGTATCCTGAGGATGGCGGCCCGCTCGGCCTTCGAGACAGTGAACAGGAATCCGATGACCGCAACGACCAGGGCGATGTACGCCGCGCGCCGCTGGGCAAGGAAGAAGACGAAGAGCATCGGCACGAGCATCCACCGGATGAATTTTTTCTGGCGCTCGCCTCCCCCGTAGAGAGTCAGGCCGAGGAGCATGACGATCAGCGATATAAAAAAGAGGGGATCCTCGTGGTTTGTGAGCTCCGTCCGCTCGCCGAACGCGAATCCGAGTCTCACGATGCGGACGATGCCGAGAAGGGCCTTGAACGATATCGCGCCGATGCAGACCCACATGAGTGTGATGAGCTGTGAGCGGGTCTGAATGATCTGAGGGACGAGAAAATACATCAGGCCCAGATAAATCAATGCGCGGAGCTCCCAGAGAGCCGGCAGAAAATCACCCCCGCGCGCCATGCCGAAAGCGGCCGATATCGCAAGACAGAAGAAAAAGACCAGGGCGGGGAGCCATCCCGTCACCTTCTGAAGCAAAACCCTTTTTCCCATGGCGATCAGCAATACCCAGACGCCGACCACCAGCAGGAGGTGCAATTCGAGGGGGCTCAGGACGGCGAAATCGACGCTCGCAAAAAGCGGCAAACCCTTGAGATTCTGAAAATATTGCTCGCCGATGATCGTCGTGTCATATCCGCGCGGCGGGAACTGATCGCACAGCAATACCATCCCGATGAAGAGGTAAAATCCCCAGTCGAGCCTGTAAAAAGTGAGCGCGACGACCGCCGTAGCCCCGAGCACCACGGCAGCCGCCATGAAACTTCCCCCCGTGACCAGCAGAAGAGACGCCGTGATAACCGACATCGCCACGACCAGCCACATAAAGCTCCTGCTCTCTGGCTCCGGCTCCGGCGTGAGGATCGTCGCCTCGGCGAAGACGCTGTCGTTTGCCCGGTACACAGCCTATCCTATCGGGAATGGCATGGTGAACATCGCATAGAGGACGATCGCCACCTGGAGGAGGGCGATGGCGATGACGATGACGTACGCCAGGGGGCGGATCTGCTTAAAACTCTTGCCGACCAGAACTACCGCCATCATCAGGGCCAGGGTGCCGACAAGCGCCATTTACGAAGCCCCCTCTTCGCTGAAGCGGTTCATGACGAATCCCAGAACCTGCCGCTCGTTCAACTGGTGAAACATGGCGTCGATCTCCTCACGCTTGGTCCGGCCGCTGTCAACGACCACGACGACTCCGTTAAGCTGATTCGCAAAAAGAACAGGGACGCTCTCGTTGTTGATCGACGGCATATCGACGATGACCAGGTCAAATTCCTGCTCCAGCGAGTAGATGACGTCCCTGAATGCAGCCAGATGCTCCAGCCCGAGGGACGGCTCCAGCGTCGGCCAGATCAGAGGCACGCCTCGCGAGGGACCCCCCTGATTGAGGTCGGAATGAAACGAGACGAAATTCCCGACGGTCAGGAGCGAAAGGTTTTCAACCGCCGTCCGGTGAACGTGAATCTGCCCGTTGAGAAATCCTTCGGCAAGGCCGGGCGCCTGAGGGAGGCCGAAGATCTGGTGGAGCCGGGGATTAGCCACGTTGAGATCCACCAGGATCGTTTTCTTCTGAGAACCGAGCGCAAGCGACACGGCGAGGTTGCAGGCCACGAGGGTCTTTCCCTCCCCCCGCTTCGGGCTCGTTATCCCGATGGTGAGGGTGACGTTCTCGTGCTCCTTGTTGAGAAAAGAATAGTTGAAGGAATTGTAGTATTTGAACTTGACAACCGAATTATCGACGTAGGTGCCCCGTTCCTGCGCGACCACGATCGCCTTGATGAGACGGACGAGCTTCGTCTCTCCTCCGCCGGAGTCCCCGGGCTGCTGCCCTCCCCCCCCCGTCGGCGGGGGGCCGTCCATATGTGTGTCGTCTGTGTTCACTATCCTCTGGGAAGTTTATTTCAACTGATGTTCATTGCCATCGGTGATGAACGCGATGACAGGCTTTTGGTACACCTCAATATCCCTCGGGATACGGATCGTCGTGTCGAGCATTTCTTTGAGAATGACCGCCAGGAATCCGAGGAAAATCCCGAGCCCTAAGCCGCCGAGGGTGAGCTGCATGCGGTTCGGCTTTGAGGGATGGGTCGGCACCTGCGCCGGATCAATGATGATGAACTGGCTCGCCCCCTTTTCGCCCAGGTCACGGGTCGTGCGGGCCTGCTCGAGTTTCACTTTCATCTCGTCATAGAGCTTGCGGTATATGCCGTAGTCCGATTCCTGATCCTCATCAACGCGCTCGCTGATCGTCGTCTGACGAATGTCCGAAAGGAGCTGCGCCCTCCGCCTTTCAAGGTCCACGCGCTGGGTCTGCTCGCGCTCGATCTCCGACTCGACGCCGCTCTTCATCCTCTCTATAAGGACTATCAACTGCTTCTCCGTCTTCTCCACCTCGGGATAGCGGGGGGTATAACGCCTGAGAAAATCCTCGTACTTCAGCATCAGCACCTTCAAATCCGCCGCAAAGGGGACCTCCGATCGGGTCAGATCGTAGAGCTTCTTCTTTCCGTCCTCCGTGTGGAGGTTCTGGGTCGAGGTGCGGAGGACCGCGAGCTCGTCCTGATAATCCTTGATTTTCGTGTCGCTGTCGCGTACCTGCTTGTCGAGAGCCTCGACCTGCCCGTACGCTGTCTTCGATTCGGTGGGCATGGAGCCGAGGCGCTGGCCCAGCCGGGCCACCACCTGCTTCTGGCTTGCCTCAAATTTTGCCCTCAGATCTTCAAGCTTTTTCTCGAAAAACTCGACCGCGCGCTCGTCGCGCTGGCCTTCCACGTTGAGGATCGTGTTGATGAAGAGTTTTGAGAGGAGGGAGGCGGCGCGCTGCGCCCGGACGGGGTCTGTGTCGATGTACGTGATCCGGAATGAGTCGGAACCCCGCCTCTCGGTCGTGATGTTGTGGGAGACGCCGTCGACGAGAGCCTGTCGCTGCTCCTCGGTCGTCGCGTTAGCCCCCATCCCGAGGCTGTCGATCATTTTCTGGATGGTCGCGCGGCTGTAAATGATTTCATTGAAGGTCCGGAGACGGTCCTCGGAGGCCATCGTCACCGCCATCTCATAGCTTATCAGGGGGTTCAGTATCTCCTCGCGCTGGACAAGTATGGTCGTCGAGGACTCATATTTCCCCGGAAGGAGACGCGCCCCGATGCCACAGATGAGCGTGACGACGACGGTCGGTATGATCAAGAGCCTCTTTCTCCGTCGGAAAAGGAGTATGAACTCGCGTATGGTGAATTGCGCAGGTCGCACGTGAAATTCCTGAATTGTTGGGCCGGCTAGGGTTGCATTGTCAGAGTAGCAATACTATCTAACAATTAATGTGCCACGACTCACATGTTTATTTTTTACACATGCCCCCACGGCTGACTCCCGCTGCGATAAAGTCTTGCGAATTTTGACGCAGGTATTTTGAGAGGTGTGTAAAAATTACGCACACTCGCCTGAGGCGGAAGGGGGGTGTGTAAAAACTATACGCGCGTAACGGATAAATGATTCCCCCCGTGTGAGCTTTTTACTCTTCCGCCATTCTCCCCGCGTTCTTTTCGCCGTAAAGAGACTATGTCCTCCAAGCTTTGTGCCAGACTTCAAACGAGTAAATCGGATAACGTCCACACGGCCGTACCATTTTCGTGGTTTTGGGACAAAATGTTTTAGAGGAATTTTTTCCCCAAGCCTCACGGCCGGGTCTGGCATGATACTTGTCATGCTTCAGCCTGATTGTTCCCGTTGGTTTACCCTTCTTCAGAGGCTTTGATGAAAAGATTTTTTTTCCCCCTTTTTCTCGTGTTGATTGCGGGTTGCTCTTCTTCCGACGACCTGACCCGTGCGACTCAGACGCAGGTCATGAGGTCCGGCAGTAAGTCTCTGCAGCCTGAAAATCAGCCCGATACCTACGTTATCCGGCAGAGCGATCAGATCCAGGTCTCCGTCTGGGGGTACCCCGAGTTCAATGCCACGGGCGCCGTAAAGGAGAATAATTCCGTCACGATTCCCCTTCTCGGCGAAGTGGTCGCAGCAGGGCTTACCAAAGAGCAGTTCATGGATCAACTGAAGAAGAAACTGGCGGTCTATATCCAGGGAGAGATCAAGTTGACGGTCACCGTCACGAGCACCGTGATGCAGAAAGTCGCTGTCCTTGGAGCAGTGTCGAAACAGGAGAATTATCCCCTCACCGCAGATGCAACTCTGCTCGAAGTGCTGTCGGCTGCCGGAGGCACGACTCCCGACTCCGATCTCCGCCATGTCAAGATTCTCCGGGGCGGCATGAACCGCCAGCCGATCGAGGTCGACCTTAGCTGGTATATGGAGAACGGAAATATCGAAGCCATCCCTCTGGTCCGTCCCGGCGATACGGTCTTCATTCCGAAAAAGGGGAATGTCATAAGGGAATTGTCCGATTTCATGCGGGATGCAATATTCATTTTCGGCTTCTTCCGGGTCTTTAATTGATGCGGGCTTTCGTCATTGCTGCCGCTCTCGTCGCCTCCGCCATGGCGACGACGGTCCAGGCACAGATTATTACTCTCTACAGCTCGCGCCCCGCACCAGTGGGTGCCCGCGCGACCGCGCTCGGAGAGGCTTATGCCTCTGAATCCTATGATGCGTCAAGCTTTTACTGGAATCCCGCTTCCCTCGTCTATCTTCAGAGAAAAGGGGTCGTCGTCAACCATCTCGAACAGCAGGCCATAAGCGGGATGAATGAGAATCTTGCCATCCCGTTCCGGCTCGGGAGCACCGATGCCCTCGCCATCGGACTGACGGTGAACCACGTCGGTTACGTCGGGAATACCGAAGGGCTTGATTTCAGGGTTATTCAGTATGGGTACGACCTCGCCTACGCGCGTGAAGTCATTCCGACTTTCAGCCTCGGCGGCGGAATTGGCGTTCGTTACGCCAGCACCTCGGTTTCAAGTTTGTGGGGAATCGGCGGATATGTCGGCGCCCTCTATACGCCCTCTCCCGAGGTGAGCTACGGGGTCTCCTATACAGGGATCGGTTCGGGCATTCTCTTCGTCTCCGACAGGGTTACGACGAGTCTGAGGTCCGAGAATCTGCCCCACACCCTGCAGGCCGCCGTGACGATGCGCTTCCCGCCGGAAGCCAAACAGACTTTTTTGACGGTTGCCGTCGCCAATGAGAAGATTTTCAGCCAGGACGGGATCCGGTACAAAGGGGGAATTGAGGTTTATCCGGTTCAGGCCATAGGCCTGCGATGGGGCTACATTTACCAGCAAAACGTCGTCGGAGCAGCACGCTACGGCGTCGGGCTCCGGACAAGCAGGTTCCAGCTCGATTACGCCATCGCCCCGAGTAAGCTGGCCGAAAGGATTTATCAGCTCTCCCTTGCGCTGACGCTTTGGAACTGAGCATGTGGCGCAAAAGAGTGCGCTGCGTCACAGTGTTGCATAATTCACATTCTTAGATTTACTCGTTATCCCCGCCATGCCGCCTCGAAGGCATCTGTTCAGATCGATCGACTCACTGTTTGGGCCGGAGCCAAGCCCGGCCATGCGGCAGATCATCGGAACGCTTGAACGGGTCGCCGTTAGCGATCTCGGGATACTGATCGTCGGAGAAGCGGGGACAGGCAAGAACTGGCTCGCCCGGATGATTCACAGCCTGAGCGGGCGCGCAACCCGGCCGATCACAGCGGTCGACTGCGCGGCGCTCGACGGCGAAAGGGGGGAGCGGTCGCTTTTTGGATGGGAAGAAACAGGCCTCCGCGGCACAAGCGTCGCCACCGGCCTGATCGAGGATGCCTCAGGAGGGACGATTCTCTTCGACAGGATTTCTGCCCTGAATACGTCTTTACAGCTCAGGATCGTGCGTACGTTCGAACATCACCACTACCGCCGCGTCGGCGGATATCACTATGTGCCCCTGAACGCGCGCGCCATCGCTACGGTGAGAAAGAAATTTGGAGAGGTCGGACACGAAGGGGAAGTCGGAAAGGAAATTTATCACAGGTTTTGTCCTGTGATGATAAATCTGCCCCCCTTGCGCGAGCGCCGGGGCGATATATCGTTCCTGATCGAACAGTTTATTTTTTCAGCCGTGCCCGCGGCAAATCGACCCAAAGGGATCACCGGCGATGCCCTGACCCTTTGTATGAAATACCACTGGCCGGGGAATACACGCCAACTTAAAGGCGTGATCGCGTCCGCCGCCGCCCATTGCTCCGATGAGTTCATCGGCCGTGATCACCTGTCGGCCCACCTCGAAAAAGAGGAGATGACAAAGCCCGGAGTCACGGCGGGATCGTCACCCGACTGAAGAGTTTTTTCTCCCGCAGGGGAGGATCTCGTTTTTTCGCCTCCGCCGGGATTCAGCACCAACGGGACCCGCTCCCGCATTTGTCCGGATATTCTTTAGAAGCTGGATCGTCACGATTCCCGTGACGCGTTTACAAAAAGAAAAATGGTCATTCAGTTATACATAATTTTCCTGATTCCGCTGATTCTTTCGCTCATCCTCACGCCGGCAGTGATACGGCTCGCCCGGCGCATCGGAGCGATGGATCAGCCCAACGAGCGGAAGATCCATAAGCTTCCGATCCCCCGGCTCGGGGGACTGGCAATCTATGCCAGCTTCTTCCTCTCGCTGGTCCTCTATTATTATTTCGACCCCGCAATCCATCCGCTTTCCTCCATGCACCCGCGCACCGGCGTCATGCTCGCCGTGAGCCTCACCCTGGTTCTCATCCTGGGGATCTGGGACGACGTCAAGCAGCTGAGCCCGGGACGGAAGTTTTTCTTTCAGTGCCTCGCAGCCGCAATCGTGTATTTTGCCGGCTTCCGCATCGCATCCATCACCCATCCTTTCAGCTCCAGTTTGCTCGATCTGGGGATCCTGAACTTCCCGGCCACACTCCTCTGGATCGTGGGAATCACGAATGCTTTCAACCTGATCGACGGCCTCGACGGCCTCGCCGGCGGGATCGCCTTCATCGCAAGCCTCACGGTCTGTACCATTTCGTTCATCGACGGGGATCTGGCCACCGCCATGATGGCCCTCATGCTGGCGGGCTCCGTCCTCGGTTTTCTCCGCTACAATTTCAATGGCGCCCGGATTTTCCTGGGCGACTCCGGAAGCCTCTTCCTCGGATTCTCGCTCGCCATCCTCTCCATGGTCAGTTCCACAAAGGGCTCAACGGCGTTCTCCATCCTCGTGCCCGTGCTCGCGCTCGGCCTGCCGATCATGGATACGCTCCTGTCGATGGCGCGCCGGTTCCTCCACTCGGTCTTCCCGGAAGACGAAGAGCCCAAAACCTTTTTCAAGAAACTGCTCACGATGTTTCTCCCGGACCGGGGACATATTCACCACCAGCTTATCGCCCGCGGGCTTTCACACCGGAACGTCGTCCTGCTCCTCTATGTGGTCTCATGCCTCTTCGGACTCGGGGCTTTCATGGTGACCCTCGCCAATAATCTCAGCGTGACCCCGGTCCTGATCGCCATCGGCGTGGCCTCGGTGATCGGCGTCAGCCAGCTTAAGTATAAAGAGATGGCAATGCTCCGGGACGGGGCTCTCCTCCCGCTCTACGAATGGCCCCTCATGCAGAGCATCGTCTTCCACGGGTTCCTCGACCTGGCGTTCACGATCCTCGCCTACGCCGGAGCCTGCTACCTCTGCAGGCCCGGGCTGTCGTTCGACGATCAGTTTTTGAAAAACATCATGCTCGTCTCCGGAATCCAGATCTCGGTTTTTTACGCCACCGGCCTCTATAAGGGGATGCTCCGACAGTTCGGCATGGGGGATGTGCTCAAGGCATTCAAGTCGGTCTCCCTCGCATCGATCATTACCTGGACCGCTCTCGCGTTCCTCCCGAGCCCCTGGAGCGCCCTCCCGACGACCGTGCTTCTCCTGGATTTCTATTTTCTGCTCTCTCTGGTCATGGGAGCACGGGTGTCTTTCCATGCCCTGAATTATCTTTCGCGCCGCGATCAGTGCGAAGGAAAGAAGATCCTCCTCTACGGCGCCAACGCGCAGGGAGTCTTCATCGCCCAGGAACTCCTCAGCCGGGAGGATATACGGTATTGCCCCGTTGGCTTCGTCGACGATAACCCCGCGCTCGAAGGAAAACAAATCAACGGGTTCCCGATTTTCGGCGGACACCTCAAGATCGAACAGGTCATAAGACGCCACCATGTTTCCGAACTCCTCCTGTGCGACGATTCTATCCGGCCGGAGATCATGAAACGAATCATCCGGATCGTCCGCCTCCATGACATCAAGGCGAAAGTGGTCTCCATCCGGCTGGATGATCTCGCCGCCGACAAGTCCGTAAAAATTCCCCAGGGCTTCACGGTCGCAGAGATTTAACCCCTCGTCCTGCGCACCGCAATGTACGTCTGCACATTTTAGTAGAGTCGCCCATGCTCTAGCTCTATGGCATGAGGATCGGACTCCATGCCCTCGCCCACGCCAGGTTCACCCGCGAGAATCTAAAAAACATCGTCTATCCCGTGAACTACTGGCGGACGATCGAATACCGCGTTGTCTTCGATGCGCTGACCCCCTCGGCCTCCGACCGCATTCTCGATATCGGCAGCCCCAAGCTGCTTGCGCTTTATATTGCCGAAAAATATCGATCGCAGGTTTGTTCGGTCGACATCAGCGGGAATTTTCTGGGGGATTACCAGAATTACCGCTCCCTTCGCCGCCTCGACACCTATACGCCCGCCGTCATGGACGGCCGGAATCTCGAGTTCCCCGATAATCACTTCACCAAGATTTTCTCCATCTCCGTCATCGAACATATCCCGGGCGACGGAGACAGCGAGTGCCTCCGTGAAATCGGTCGGGTCCTTGCCCCCGGCGGGATCTGCGCCATAACGATCCCCTTCGCCCCGGAATCCCGCGACGAATACCTCGACGCGGAGAAGTTTTATTGGTCCGCATCCTATGGGTCAGATAAAAAACTATTCTTTCAGAGGCGCTATTCAGAAAATGATATTTTTCAAAAGCTTATAAGACCCTCGGGACTTTCCGTGAAATCTCTCCTCTATATGGGCGAAAAGCCCCTGACGGGCAGCGCCCACGAGCTCGATAATTATATGAATGTCTTTACCGCCCCCCTCCAGCCGCTTCTCTCGAAACTGCTCCATACCGGCCCCGCCGCCTCGTGGAAAAACCTCTCAAAGCCTCTCGCCGCATTCCTTCTACTCCAGAAACTCTGACCCGCAAAAAATTTTTTTTTCAGAATTTTCCCTCGCTGCCCGCGATAAATTCTTAAAAAGAAATAATCCCTCTTTTCAGCCGTTTTTTTCCCCGGAGAGGTGAGACGATTTCCGGTCTGGCGTCGATTTCCATAACTCTTTATCTCAAAACTTCTTGCAGCCGACGGCTCCCGCTTCACTTCCGCGTTCACACTTTCCCTTCACGGCTTTCCGCCCCTTGCCTAAGTTGTAATCCCCCAAAGATTTAGCGCACAAGACCCCGGTCCACACGCGGGGGTTTTCTTCTTTTTTCGGCGTCTCACCCCCGATGTGACATTTGCACAACCCCCATTGCGCACCCAAAACGAGGCTTTGATCCGGTTGCGATGTCGATCACCCGATGCCTTGAAGGACCTTCGGTTTCTTGTGTTATTCACCCCCATGAGAAGATCAAGGCTCGCAATACTCTCGATTTCGCTCCTATTACCGCTGACAATTTTCGACGCCCCGGGCGCCCCACTCGCTACACACAAAACCGTGAATTCCAGTGGTTTTGCCGTCGTCGCCTACTATACGCAGTGGTCCGTCTGCGATATGCCCCCGCAGTATGTCGACTGGTCCGCCATCACCCATATGATCTATTTCTGGGGGGAACCGATCCCAAGCCCCCCCTATTTCTCCCTCACCGCAGGCTCAAGTGATTCTCTGACCTTTGAAACCGGCCAGCCCGGCTGGTGCCCGAACCCCATCCCGGGGAAGACCCATCAGCAGATAATCCTC
>JACXTT010001451.1_pt1 | contig 39341 bp, 21 predicted proteins | sample 9270951 | NCBI WGS metagenome assembly JACXTT01 (sample SAMN15532306, study PRJNA645909) | rock metagenome | isolation source: weathered quartz diorite | place: Puerto Rico | collected 2017-06-21
ACTACAAAACGAAGCACCGATTCTTCCGACACTTCCAGGTTTCTTTTTCGCCGCATGGCAAACAGGATCATGATAAGAAAACGGATACGCATCCTCATAGGTAAGATGTTAGAATGAATATGTAAACTAATTCATCCTTTGTTGCTTACCGGTATAAACTCACATTCGTGCAGTTTTGACAAATGGGTGTGCAGTTTTCAGGAACGTGTGTTTGTTGTATTGAAGATGGATGCTGCTTTCCTGCTGTTGAAGAATTTACTTAGACAATAAAAAACCATCAGTTATTCACAAATGGTTCCATTAAACGAATATGTGTCAGGCTATTTGAAAAGCCTGCTATTTTTAGACACTACCCAAATAAGATGTCATTTGCCTGCGTAAATTCAATGCCTGTATAATGTGCTTCGCCTATTTTATCTGCCAGTCTTTCCGATACATATAACTTTTGATTGAATCTGCCAACGATAAAAAAATCAGGCTGATGCCCATCTGTTTTTATTACAGTTTTTTCGGCTCTGATTAAGCCAAATCGATCCACCGTGTCATAAAATTTTAAAAAATCGTCATAATTATTTATTTTCTTAATCTCTTTTAGTAAGGTTTTGTCCGGGTGATCAAATATTGATTTATTATAATCAACTTTCCGTTCAAGTGAATATATATAGTGTATCCACTTGTATTTTTTTCTTTCTTCACTTTTGTAAATAAAACAATCAAACGATTGTATTTCGCCAATGGAAAATTCCTGAATACTTTGAAACATTCTTTCAGAAATAATGGAGTCATTGCCCGGCCCGAGCGAGCAGCTAATAAAATCAGTCCATTTTGTCGTTGAATAAATTTTGATACCATCTAACTCGGGATGATAATCAACCCATAGGCCTTTATGCTCTGCAAACTTGCTTAAAGACAGGGAAGATTCGGTTTTGTAATGCTTAGCCAGTCCTGCACATTGAGGGTAGTTCGTACCAATAACCTTACTGTTGACAGATGGTTCTAAAATATAAAATGGCGTCTTCATTGCTATGGGTTGAAGTTTTTCAGGTCCAAATTTAAATCATTAAGCTTGGTAGTCGGGTTTTCTTTTATTTTTTTTAATATATGATCGTTCAATCTTAGAAGAAGCTCCTTGGCTTGAACAGGAGTGAATTTTGTAATATCAAGATCTTCCAAATAACTGGCAATTTGCTTCGTGTAATTCATATGTTTTGCATGAACACCTACATCAAGTCTTTTTATAAAAGCCGTTACAGGCGTTAGATTTTGTTTGCCATCAATTTTAAACCCTCCCTCAATGGCTTTTTTTACAAATTGGGAGGTTCTTTTCAATCCCCGGGAAATCAAATGATGTAAATGCTCATCCAGACTTTGTACATTTCGAATTAATCGCTTTCCAATTGTCCCCTCACCTGGACCAAATTCCTCAAATCCGTGGTCTAGCTCGTCCAGCGCCTTTTGTGCTGCATTATAAACACCTTGCGAGGTCGCCATTTCAATATCTTCATCTGTTCCTTCAAAATCCTTGTCCTTGGCATTTAACGCATCTTTGGCAGTTTTATACTCATGATGTTCATCATATTCCCATTCCTGGTTTGGAATATCAGTAGTATTGGGTAACGATCCCACTTGCCAAACAATGTATTCCTGATGGTTATTCTTGACATTTTTATATTCGGTATCATATGTGACTCCCCCCATACCATTATCTACCGCTGTTCTGCTAGAAACAACTTTTTCGTATATATCCTCTACACTAATTAGTGCCAAGACCGTTTGGCCTGTCTTATCCTGAAAGCGTATAAACGAAAACCGCTCCTGGCCATCTAAATCTACAAACGCAATGGGATTATCTCCGGTAAATTGATATGGTGAATAATAAGCATACTTTGGCATCAACGGGTCAACACTCAAAAACCTGCCAACCCTGGGGTCATAAATCCTATTCCCATAATCCTGTTGCTCCCCATCGCCCTTTACATCACTGTCGTTTTCCTTCCCATTAAACCCAAACCTGTAATTATTATTGCCATAATACCCCTGTCTGCTTATCATCCCAAACGGGTAGTAATCCGTTGCTTTTATAACGTCAGCAGTATACCAACCTACTTTCGATGTATCTGAAGGGTCGGGTACACCATACTTTTTGTCACTGATAATCGTTAGTACATTCTTTAAGTGATTCGTTATTTCATAGAACTTTTGGCCGCGGTTACCGTAAATCATAGTGTCGGAAGCATTTCTTTCAGCATTAATATTACGGTTTAGCTCTCCTGCGCGACTGCTGCCAAAGATGTAGCTTTCTCCCAGCAGTAGGTTAAAGTCGGTCAGTGATGTACCACTGCTTGTGTCCATGCTGGCGGCATATACGTGCAGTGTATTGCCCTGGGCATCGTGTACATACCAGGTGTAGTCTGTTTTGGCAGAACCGAAATACGTTGTTTTCTTGCCTATGCGATTGCCTGCGGCATCATAGCTATACCGTATTTGACGGGTATTGCTGTTGGCGGTGGCAGATGTACGATCAATTTCGGTAATCTTGCCATATATATTCCATTTGATACCCCCTTGCGGAATATGCTCAATGCTGTCTTTAATCAGGTTGCCAATTTCGTCATAAGCATAATTGCCGGAAGGCTGATCTTCGATGTCATTACTGCCATTGACAGAACTATACGAACTGCCGGCTTCTGAGAGATACGAGAGCCTGTTGGTGCCCGCGGCATAATGATAATCCAGGCTGTCCATAATTGGGGAGACATTGCTCCAATATCGATCGTAATGCAATATATTTCCATCGCCATCATATCGCACACGCTCTTTAAATGAATTGGTAATAGTAAGGCCGCTCCAACTGTTGGTGGTAGTATCAAGGCCTGTATAAGCATCCTGGCCGGAGAGTCGGTTGAGCTGGTCATACCGGTAATTATAAAGGTATGGCTGATTGAACCCGCCAATATTTACAGCCATGCTGCTGATGTTGCCATTGTACAGTGGACGGCCTGAGCTGCCCAATACTGCGGCATTGGCAAACGGCGTTAAAGAATGCTCAACCGGCGTGTAATCGTTATTAAAATAATTTAGGTTGAAGCCAACAACGTCTCTGGCAATGTATTGGTGTGCACCGCCGATGCTGCCATCTTCCCCCATATCATACATACTCCGCAGCGTGGTGCTATTAACGCCTTTAAGCCAGCCCTGGAGGGTATAGGCATAATCAAGCCCCTGCACCTGCTGGTGGCCTAGTACCTCCCGGGCCAGCGGCCCGTGAAGATAGTACTCATAGCGGGCGTCTTTTTCCCAAAGAATGCTGTCCTTGCTCGTTTCCACCAGCGTAAGCCGGTTTTCGGCATCATAGCTGTAGCGATGGTAGAATACATCGGCAGGATTGATCATGGTACCGGTAGTAATGTCCCAATACGGGGCATTATAAGCCACCATATTCACCTTGCCGCTGATTAAATCATATTGGTACGCAATGCGCTTCCAGCGGGCATTGTTGGCGTTCATGATGTTTTGGGTTGCGCTCAACAGGCTGCTGCCGTAGTCCTGTAATATAGTGTCTGCATTTCCGTGAATATTATAACTGTAAAAAGTTGCCTGGTTATAGGCCGTCGTACTATTGCCATCGGTATAAGTAGTATAAGCCACCCGGTTTCGCAGGTTAACGGCAGAAAGCGGGATACTGTTCAATGCCGGGTAGGCCAAATCATAATAGGTACGGGTTACCTGCTCCTTATTATTTGCCAGTGCCGTCAGCCAGTTGCCCAATAGCGATTCGCTGCGACTGATGGAATCGCTCATCGTACCGTTGGTACCGGTATTAGTGACCTGGCCTACTTCATTTATCCTGCCCAGGTAATCGTATTGGGTATAACTATACTGCCGACCGTTTTCTGAAGCACTTGCAGCGCTCTGCCGGGCGTTTTGGGAGATGGCCAGCCTGCCCAGCCGATCGTACCAGAAAGTACTGAGACCCGCATCCGGCGTTTGCTGCGCCACCACCTGGTTCAGTGTATTGTAGCGGTATTGAGTGGGCATAACATGGGCCGGCGCTTTCAACATTCCATTCGCGCGCGCTGTTTTTACACTGTCCAGCCATAGCGAATTGAAATTGGGGTGTACACCTCCCGGCGCTATCGTCTTCAATAAGTTGCCTGCCTGGTCATAATAATACAGGGTATAATGATACTGGCTCGTTGTGCGGGTGACGGTAAAGCTTTCCAGCTTATAGGCCTGCATGCATTTGCTGCGGTAACTGCTGTCAAAATTATTGATCAGCGAATCGCGGTAATCATTGTACAACTCGGTGCCTTTGCTCACGGCGAAGAAGGAGGAATCAATGCAATTGTCCACCAAGTCCAGCGATACCGGCGGAAATACCGGGCCGGCACGTCCGCAGAGCGTGGGGCCGGAAAGCGGGTGGCAGGCTGTCGGGCAGTTGACTGAATCAAGCACTGTGGGGCTGACTGTGGTAACAGATAGGGAGGCTTCTCCAAAGTAAACAGGTCCCACATATTCCACTCCCATATCCGGTTCGGTTTGCACCAACTGCAGGCCGGCATATTTAAAATCGTATGGCTTATCCTGTACACAACCTGTATTTAGATCAGGATCTACCGTAAATAGCTCAATAGCATCGTCGAACATACCCGCTCCTGCAAAATACCCGCCGGAATGCTGCACCAGTTTCCTCAGTTTCCGGAATCTAAACTGACCAATCAACGTTTTTTCCTTTTTCAGCAGGTAATTGCTCCCTCCGTCGTTTTTTTGCCAGATCATCAGCGAATCAGGAACACCTTCCAGGGAAACATAACCTCCATCGCTGGTGGGGCACATTACCGTTGTTTTGGCCCCGTAGGTAAATTCATCATAACCGTCTCCATCAAAACCATCTAAATCTGCATTGTAATTTCCTCCTATGAAGCCTCCGCTTGTATCAACATCAACATAATAATGACCAAAGCAAATATGAGAGTAATCATATTCCGTAGGGTCAGCAAGACCATACAAGAAAGGCCAGTTATATATAAAATATTCGGGGTGGGCAAGTATATAGTCTATATCAGACTGGCTGCGTCTTATATCATACGCCTGGCCGTCTGTAACCTCCGCCCTATATGTTCCGGCGCTCGTTTTAAAAATCCGCTGCACCCTTGTATTACTAATGTTAGTGTAAAACCCAAAATCATCATTGTGTCCTACTGTTATTCGTTTATCCCAGATAATATTTCCATTAGCTTTATCCAGCTTGGTAAAAGTTATATTGTATGGCAACCATCCATCGCCACCATAGTAGCCCGGGTCCTGCCCTCCTGCAATCACCAATGCGTTGTTATCTTCAAGGATAGAAGCCCTGTAGAACACTCCCCAATGTTGTGTTACCGGTTCATCATTGAAGGATGACTCTACGTCCTTAGTCTCACCAAAGCTGACGCTCTTGGACCATGACATATTTCCTATACTATCCAGTCGCAAAACTGTCCAGTCGGCAGAATCGATCATATTAGCTAATACAGCATAGCCGTGATCCGCTGTTTGAATAATATCTCCCTCACCGCTTACCAGCTGATTCAGATCTATGAACCTGCTCCAGGTGGTAGCGCCATAAGCATCCAGTTTTGCGACTAACATGAAAGAAAACCCGTCATAACTGCCGGACCCGGAATTATAGGTATATTCAAACATGCGCCCGGCAGCAATATAACCTCCATCTGCGGTGGCGCGTATTTTTGTAAACTCGTGATTAAGCCCGGATCCAAGCAGGTAGGTCTTTGACCATTGAATATTGCCCTTTTTATCCGTTTTGATAATTAAAGCCTGCTGCTGAAAACTATCGATATTGCCGGTACTCCCCGCCATGATATAACCACCATCGGACGTTTCAAGCATATCTCTTAGCTTATCAGGACCATTGCCGGTACGATATGTTTTCCGGAAAGTACTGTCATAGGCTGCACCACAGGAAAAGGAGGTGGCCCCGGTACAAGTGGCGGAAAATGCCAGGTATTCGGTCGTAGATTTCGTAAATCCCAGCCGGTAATTCATAAATCCGTCATACAACCTGTTTTTCCTAAGCTGCACGGAGTCGTTGGCCGCTACGGAATCTTCCACAGGTGTTATACCGGGATACAGGCTTCTGAAAGTACTGTCCATGTTATGGAACTGCAGGCAACTGATACAAATATCCCCGCTGTAGCATTGCATTGCCGGAGGAAGCTGAACCGGTGCCGGCAGAAATGTACACGCAGATGTTGTACTACACAAGTTCCGTAGCAAGTTGAGTACTGAATCACTGATGGTAGTATTATATTCCTCTTGCAGGTAAGCGGAAAAAGAAGCATACTGGCCGGAGAGTTTCTGGTAATCGCTGTAAAGGGAGTTAATACGGTTACATTCACAATCATCGGGTTTATCATATATCGGCTTATAACTGTAAGCCGATTGCTGGTCGTAGGGTTTTGGTGCTGTAATCAGGTAAGGGTTACAGGTGGTTATATTGGTAATGCCATGACTTGCATTGTAGGTATTGATAACGTCTTCAAAACTTTTGTACGTATTGGTACTGGTTGGGTTGACCGAACTGGCGCCGTAAGGATGCTCAGGGTCTGAGCCCTGCTCACATACCTGCACCAGCAAGGGCATGATAACGGCGGTATCGGCAGTCGTATAATTGCAGGGGGCCAGTTGCTGGAACCATTGCGCTACATAAGCACGACAGTTGGACGAGTAATAGGCGGTTACATTAGCCTGCTGGGTTTGCTGGTAATTATAGACTGATGTGTAATCTGCAGGCGTTGGAATACCATTTGCCGCCACCATCTCCGTGGCATCGCTGAAATGAGGCTGGTGACCTGCCGTCAGTAAAGTTTGGGCTGTAGGCGTGGAACTGCAGGGCAATGCCTTTAATTGCGCATTGATCTTTTCCCGTTTAACATCCTGATACATCTGCCGGAAAGTACGCCAGGCCATGTCCAGGTCACCGGTACATTGGGCGGCGGCATTGAATACATTGGCTTCATTGGCATAAGTAGAAAAGCACCCGGCCGTGCTGTTGTCTTTGCAAAGTACCGTTAGATTAGCCATTGACCACATACTCAAACCGGAAGAGCTGTTAAAGCTGTTATTGCGGAAACGCAGCAGTTGGGCCTCCAGCTCGGATTTATAATCATGCCCGCTGAAATAAATGATGGAGTCAATATCCGCTGCTACTGCTGCATTGTATTTATTAAACGGGGCAGCGGTATTGCTTGTCGGGTTCAGGTAACCCTTCTTCATGGCATCCGCGTAGGTGTCCGTGGCATTAAAACGCGCATCCCAGCTCAGGCTCGCCTGCAGGGCCTGGTATTTCTGCAGCTTGCAGTATTCGGGGTGATAGGGCAATAAGGCTTCGGCCCAGGATAATTTGAATTTTCGTACAAACGCATTCATGCTCAGCTGCTGCGGCGCTACCATGGCATCGGCTTCTTCATCGTACACCTTATCGGGATTGCCGTAATCATCCAGGTAGTTTGTCGCTTTCACATAATCCGGGATGGTATCAGCACTGCTTCCTCCCGGCGTTAGGGCATAAAAGACGGAATAGATATCGGTGTTGAGATCCGGGTTAGCATATTGACCCGAAGGCGGCGTCATATCCAATAGCATGGCCTGCCGGATATCATCGTATTCGCTGGTTTTGTTGCATAAGGCATTGCAATCGGCCAGCGCCTGTGAATAGGCCTGGGCAATTAGCCCATTGTAACTGGTATCGCCGGAGGCAATGCCGGCATGTTGTTTAAACCGGGTGCTGAACTGTGTCATTGTTCCCAGGCTGTCGGTACAATGCTGGCAGGTGGGTTTACATAGTTCAATGGCTGCCTGTATGCTGCGCTGCTCATTGATAAAACTGTCGACCGTTTTACAGGTATTCTTCCGTATAAAAACGCTGTCTCGGTAATAATCCATCCCGTAGCGGCTTACTGACAGGCGCTTGGTAATATCATAACTGCCTTCAACCAGGTATTTGGAGAAGCTGAAGTTAAACCCGGCAGCACTGTTGCTGCAGGTGGTATCGATGGCCGACAGAGAGAAATTATGCAGGGTGGTATCGAACGCATGCCCTCCCAGTTTTTGGTTGTTGCAATCGTCGGTAATGCTAATTTCAAGATCATACAGGCAGTCATAACACACCGGCGTATTGTCGCATCCCGGTTTTTGCAGGGAGGCGGGATTAAGCTGATAAGTAAACGTATGCAGGCCCGCTTTCTCTACCAGCAATCCCTTTGAACTTTCCATCACCAGGTCTTTGATCACATTGGTGGATGAATCGGCAAGGCTTATGGTAACGAGGGCTGAATCATAAGAAGGCAGTTTATCCAGGTGAATGCTGTCCGGCGGGCTGCCGGCCAGGGCCGTAGCAATGGTGCGCCCATGCATATCGGTATAGCTTACACTGTACTGGCCGTTGGCATCACGCACCATCGTTTTGTAATAATGCGAATGATCGCCCACTTCGGTACCAAACAAAGCGTCCAGTTCCTGTTGGTCGGGTGTGCCGTAAAAATATTTTGTTTCATGCCCGGTACCCAGTTGATGCGTTGGCCCTACCCCGCCCTGCCGGCTGATGCGGCCGGTATTGTCTTGTGTATATTCTTTTTCCGAAAAAGGATAACCGCCGGCATCAGGAATAAAGCGGTGGAAACCCGAATCTTTCAACGGGTCATTGGGAGAATAATACCGCGCAGCCCCACTGTCTGTACTCATGGCGCCGGCCCCGGCATTGCAATACACGGTTGGATCAACCAGTACATCAAAATTATCTTTATCGTAAGCGCTGCCATTGAGCCCCGTATTAAAATTCTGCGAGTATTTTATAACCGTACTCAACGTAGGCGCCGGCAATACCTGTATCGCAGGTCTTCCCTGGTAATCGTAATAACTTTCGCTTGCAATGGTGGTATTGGTGGTATTGTCCTTGGTCACCGTTTGACGGGCGCGAAGGCTGCCGTCATAATACTGCACCACAATTTTCCGCTTACCTTCTTCCGCAAAGCTGGTCGTGGCCTGCCAGTTGAGATTGCGCTGGTGCCCATTATATACAAACCGGCCCAACCCGGCCGTATTGTCCGAACTCCAGTTGGCTTCAAAACGGGTGCCGTCGGCTTTGAGTTGTGCCGCCCGGACGCGAAAGAACAGTGTTCCTTTATCATCATAAATCAGGGGTATTTTATAGCTGGTACCGGTAATGGTAACCCGGGTAGCATTATTGTCAAAAATCAATAGTGGATTAGGATGGGCCGAATCACCATAGGTACCGGCCGACAGGGCGCTGGAGTCCACATAGGTCCATTCCAGGTCATATTCATCGGCGGTAATCTTATTGGACCAGGATACAGGCAGTTCATCGGCCTGTGTATCGGGAACCAGCGCACCAAAGCTGATAGCGCCTATTGTATCGGTAGTACAGGAAAACTGGTAGGCAGGCATGCTCTCCAGTTCGTTCTCTACCGATAAGGCAGCCCATACGTTCCACCCGGCATTGGTACTTGCTGAAATTACCTTTACCGTCACACGGTAGGCGCCGCTGTAGGGGTAGCTGGCAATGGCATTGTAGGTACCTGCGGGATCATAGGCAATAGCAAAATTCTTGTCCACCGAATCCACTGAATTATCAGCACGCGTGGAAATGATGCGTAATGTTACAGATGCTGTAAACGCGGTCTTCAGCAAAACATTCGCTTCTTCATTGATCCGGAACGTAACGATGTTTTTTACCGTATACGGTTTTATGAGCAGGCTGTTGTAGGAAGGATCAAAAAACTTGCTGTCTTCTACCTGGATAGAAGAATCTGCATGTATCTGCATGCCCTGCAATACTTTCAGTACCGGTGGATCCCCACCGGCCCATGCCGCCGGGCGGGCAAGCAATAGCATACACAAAAAGATACCGATCATTCGTGGTAAGGTTCTGTTTTTCATACGTCCGATAATTATAATCCGGGTTTACCCAAAAAGATTTTATAGTTGGTATAAGGCGGAACGGTGACATAACTATTCCCCTCTTTTCTGAAATAGCGATCAATATTGAACAATTGCCCGTCGAATGCTTTTTCCTGGTAATGACGGAACAGTGTTTCTATAATCGCATATGAATCCTGGCCCGCTACCTGCCGCCGCACGGAAGGCTCGTACAATTGTTCCGATTTTACCACGCTGACCATCCGGTTGAGCAAACCGGTATTGTTGTCGATGTAAAATTCCAGTTTCTTATAAATTTGCCCTGAGCCTGCCGAAGGAACTTGTCCCGAGCCTGCCGAGGGATCGAAACTGATTGTTACAATGGTTTGCTGCCCGGATACCGCCAGGTTATAATGCAGGCCCTGTTTTTTTACAAGGAAGCTGTCCAGTACTCCCAGGGGGTTGGCAGACGGTGACACAGCGGACGACAAATACATGACCTTATCTTCTCGGTACAGTACTACTGCATATTTATCACCGCAAAGCATCTCTGTACTATCCAGCAGGTACCAGTAGCGCGCGCCGTCCATTTTGAAATGACCGCCAAGGCTGTCCAGCCAAACATTTGGTGTTGTTTCACTGGCATACCGGTATTCCACCTCAAAACTCAGCTGTGGGGCATGCAGGTACCTGTTTGCCAGTTGGCGGACAGCCCCGATAGCCGTGTCCTGCATATCCTTCTGGGCTGCTGCCACTGCCGCCCATAAAAGCAGGCCTGCTATAAATAGACTCTTTTTCATCTTATTGTTTTATTAATGCGCTCCTGGTTTCTTTAATCGTTTTAATACCCCGCTGCGTTTCTTTTTTTACCCGTATCAGGGTTCCGTCGTCATCGTATTCATAAAATGAAGCATAGTTGTTCTCGTCCAGTTCCGCCATCAGCCGCAGATTCGACGGATTATAAACAAATGATTTCATGTTGGCATTAAAGGGATGCAGCCGCAGATCATCGAAATTGACGGCGAAGGCTCCGGTAGACTCCAGCGCGATGCTCACAGACGTGGCATTTGCCGGGATATCAAAAATTCCCTCATATCGCTGCCATCCCTCTATAATACTTCCCGAAGAATTGAAGATTACCGATGAAGAAGAGCCTCCGCTAAAGCTGATAACGATGCGGTTATTGGTGTACGATACGCACTTGCAATCCTGGTTTTCTTTTACCCAGGCGCTCACCAGCATACGCTGTCCGGGTGACGGCGTAAACAGTGGCAGCAAGGCAGTACTGTTGGTCTTTACCTGTTTCAGCAGGCTGGTGGCGCCCCCGTTTACACAGGCGTCTGTTTGGGTGGTAAATGTCAATGGTACTGCCACCGTATCCAATGCAGGACCAGAGAGCGCAAAACTGAGCGCGGCCTGTTCGCCTGCCGCCAGGCGCAGACTGCTTTTGCCACTATGCCGGGTTACAGTATCCAGCTTGTTTTGATACGAGGTAAAATCGAAATGCCGGGGAATAGCGCAGCTGGTATCGCATACCTGTGTCACAAAACCATAATCTTCAAAACCTTCATAAGCCGATTCCCTGTTCCGGGCATTTTGCACTACAGCCGTGGGCAGCGTAAGATTATACCCGTACAGCCCGGCATTGTAACGTCCCAACGGGTCTTTGTTTTCAATTTCCAGGCCTTTGCGGTTAAACAGGGTCATTTCGCTGTTCCATACCCAGCGGCTGGTATCATATTGCGGTTGCAGTGAGCCGGATTGAAAATTCCAGAAAGGATTAAAACTTGCAAATACGCCGTTAGCCCGGATATTGGTTGTGGTGAAAGGATCAGATTCCGCGCGCCGGCCGAAATACGTATAGCTTCTGTTAGCTCGCCAGTTGCCCAGTATACCAGCCAGGTAGGGATTTAAGGAAGTATCCGTGACGGTACTGTAACAGGATGTAGCATAAATGGTGTCAATGATATCCGGGCATTGCATACGATGGATACAGGTATAATGGCCACCTGTTGAATCCAAATCATACCCAACCGGGCAGGAATACCCGCGTGTAAAAATTGCCGAGTCAAGGGCAATAGTTGCGGTGGAGAAAAGAGTATTGTTTTGTATCGTAGTGGTATCCGCCGTAAAGAACTGGGCACGTGAAAGCCTGTAAATTTCAGCACCAAATGTGGCCGGCGAAGAATTATCAACGTTCCAGCCCTGTATCTTGAAATTGTGATAACCCTGGGTAAGGTATTTGGGGTAGATATACCATTTTGTAAATGGATCAGAATCGCCGGTACCGGTTTTTTGAAGCACCTGGATGGTATCGTGCTGATCGATGATCACTCTTACCTGGTTATCGCCGGCCATCCCGATAAATACCGTGTCGGAAGCAGGTATGTACACCGGGGTCGAAAATCCTACCCAGGTCTGGCCCGGAGCGCAGAATCCATTCGTACAGCCATTGCATAGCCATACCCCTACCCGGTTCAGCCTGCCGTCTGCTGAATTGCCGGGATTTTCCCAGAAATGATTGCTGGTGTTAAGTGATACCCCGGTATTATCCGACGTTGATGAAAAGATATAAGGGCCGTTTTCGCTATACGATGAAAATCTTGACGGCGAAAAACAACTGGCTATCGTACTATCCTGGAAACCCGCAGCCAGTGTGTCATTACAATGATGCAGGGTATCCGGTAAATAACTCACACTATATCCCTGCCTTCGCTGATCTTCCACTTTCCACAACTGCCTGAACTCGGTCCCGGAAGCGTTTACTATTTTAGAAGCGGTATTTAAGGCCAGTGTATAATTGCCTAGGTTGTTTTTGCGCAACATGCTGTCCAGGCCCGTTATCGACCCTACAGCATCCAGTTTATTTCTCCGGCCCGAACGGGTGATTTTAAGGGATATACCGTACCCGCTGTAAGGCCTGCCATCCTTGTCAATAAAATAAAAAGTCTTAGGTCCTTTGTTTACTACGCTGCTATCCACCGCCCATATTTTCGTATAGAGCGGGAATGTTGAAAACAGGTCGTTGCAGGAGCCGGAGCCACTGCCGGTTTTCTGTTTCCCTCCCACCAGTATTTCATCCCCGCCGCTGAATAAAAGACTGTCCGACACCTGTAAACCCGCTACCAGCCGGCCATTTTTGATCGTTACGTTATTCAATACCACATCAATATTTTTATACGCCGGGCCCATGCCGTCATAGGCCCAATGCGAGGGGTAAGAGAAATTATAAACCGGGTCGTTAAATTCATTTTGTGTGCGGGTAAGTACCGCATCGCCTGTTTCACTATCGTATAGCACAGCCTTTGTAGATACTTTACTGCCCTTATCGATATGAATAACACTGTCCACTATCCCGTAACGCTGGATAATTTTTGTAACCGCCGCCGATCGGAAAATATTCTCCTCGCGCTGTGCCAGGTTCAGCAACGACGGTAAGATGAAAAACGGCGGTGTGGGCCATGGCAGGGTAAACATATCTGAGTTAGGGCTGATATTGTAAGCATTGGTCACCGATAGTTGTTCACGCATGGCCACCATCAGCTCCGCGTCTTTCCCGATAAGGGCCGCGCTGTCGACAGTTCCGTCGGGGGCTATTGACATGGCGGTATTGGACAATCGCTTGTTTTCTGCCAGAGGATCTTCCACCTTGTATATATTCTCCGTGTAGGTAACGGGATGCCTGGGATCGGTTTCGGCATAGGTAGCTTCTGAACGAAGTTTGCCGTGCATATCGTTCAGCTCCACTTTGAAACCCTGCGACAGCACCATGTGGTATTTGGCGTTGATACGTAGAAAATTGGATAGCGAAGGCTTGTATCGTTTCTTGGTATCGTCGTCTATCAGCGACCGATCGGTATATACCGGAAAATCGTATGCCGTATAAAACTGCGTTTCCGAATGCCCGTTGGCCGATTTCTTATTCAGGTAATTGATGGTCCTTACGCTTACCTTACTGTAACCCACACCAGCGGATGGAAAAAAGGATTCACCCAGTGGCTCTTCATTGTAGCCCAGGGTTACAGGCCCCAGCGGGGCTATCTTTTCCACGTATTCAATCGGTACATGGAAGGGGTTTTCGTCTCCGCCAATCCCAGGCTCATAACTGGCCACCCCACTGCTGATGGTGGCAGAATCACCGTTTATCTGCCTGGTGGTAGTATAGCTGTATTCCTGTCCATACATAGCAGCACGCTGCCCGGTCATTTTGTCCCAGTTGTCATAAATGGTAATGCGCTTTACCCGTTGGCCGCCGCCGTATTTTTTATGATCCGGGCTGTTGAGGCGAATCCAGGTGCGCGATGTATCTATTTGCGTGGCCCAGCCATTGTTTCGCGCTGTACGGTCGAAAGAGGAAAAAGCGCTGATGATATTAGTGGCCAGCGAGAAAATTATTTTTACTCCATTGGTAAGGTCAATATTATCACCTACCTCGGAGCCGGGATAGGCTTTTGACGGAAGATTCAGCCGCAGGAATTGTATGGCAGCCTTTGCCAGTGGACTATAGCTGCCGGCATCGGTACCTGCCAGTGAAATGCCGCTGAGCTTTACCCAGATGGTATGGGCATCCACCATGCCATACCCGTTGGAAGGGTCCAAATCGGCATAACAGGGCACATATTCGTATCCAGTGCCATATGGATCATCAGGCATTTTTACCGAGAGACGGAAATACAATTTGGTCAATCCATCGAGGTATTTGCGGTATACCTCCTGTACATTACTAACCACAGAAGGCACGCGCACGTACACGTACAGGTTTTCGGCAGACCCGGTGTACAACTGGGTGGAATAGTGGTTTAGCCCCGGTGCGGAACCCAGGCCCGCCACATGAAGCAGCTGCGCCGCTCTTTTATTTTGTACATAGGCATAATCGTCGCTTTCAAAATCGATTTTCATCGCGCCGCCGGAAGGCAGGTAAATGGAGTCCAGCGTCCAGGCCGCTGCGTTGGCCGCCGCCAGGGTACTGTCCTGCAGCGCATACGGGTATTCGTCATTTTTTATCAGGTTGCCCGTAGCAGAACCGGGGTTTTGCAACGGGTCTTTGTAATTACCCCATCGATCGTACGATTTGATGTTGTAAGCAGGGTTCTTGCTGTTGTAATGAAAGATATATGGGTTCTGTTTTCCTTTCTGGTTGTTATTGTAAGTAAACCATACTTTTTTAAGCGTAAGCTTGCCCGAATCGTTCAGCGGTTTATTGATACCGGGGCACAGTTCATACGAATATTCGAAATGAACCGTTTTTATGGGTCTTGCGGCCGTTCCTTTTTTCAGGAAATCTGCTTTGCTGTACAGGTTGATCTCTTTAAGCCGCTGAGCAGGATTCCCGCTAATCTTATTTCCGTCTTCATTAATAGGGTTCAGGTCCAGCCGGTTTTCAAGGGTGAACGTAGCCACCATGGTTTTGGATTCGATGGAATGCAGGTACCAGAGTTCTTTTTCACCATACACGTAATTGCCCTTATCATCCCGGTAATCGGTTCGCATCCCTTCGCTGAACGTGGCGCTGTCGGTATACGGCGCCCGCCATAAATACGGGTTGGCGATACCGCATAGTTTCGAGTAGTTGAATTTCACAGCGTCGCCCAAATCGTCGTCCGAGATGCCATTGTCGGTTACATCTACATAATCTGCCGACACAATACCGGTAAGCAGGAACGAATGCGCATAGGCCGGCACCTCCTCACTGTTGAAGTACCAGTCTTTGCCATTTTGATTTTTGGTGGTATTGTCCTGCCCCGGTGTGTATCCTACAAAACCGGTAACCCTATTGCCCCGGTTCCTGCCGTCGGCCGCAAACGTAGCTTCCTTCTGCTTCAGGTTGTACACCGGGATGCCGTATACATATCTTTTGCCGTCGGTATTCAATACATCTATCTCGGAAATATGGTTTTGTTTCCGGAACACATTAACCCGCTTTTCCTTTACCACATAGTTGTTAATCTTAAAGGTATCGGGGGCCGGAGGATATAAATTAATTGTTGGTATTGGCGCGTAACTCGTGGAACCGGGCGGAATCCATTGCAATTTTATTTCGGCCTTACCTCCCAGTTCCATATACTCCATCCTTAGTTTGTAAAATTCTCCCGCCACCAAGTTAAGGTGTACCGTATCTCTTTTTTCGGCATGCTGGTTCCAGTCATTGATAAGCAATGAGTCATTGATCCATAACCGTGTACCATCATCACTGACTGTCGATACCACATAAGCACCTGTAACGGAGGGCTTCAACTGCCCCTGCCAGCGAATAGAAAAGTTATCACCCGGAAAGCCCGTGGTAAACGGGGCAACAATTGGTATGGGTGGATCATTGGGAGCGCTTTTGCCCCAGTTGAAATTAATTGTCGCATCAGTGCGTGCATAGGGCACACCGCTGAGGTTATTGGCCCTGAAATAGAGCGCCGGCAAACCAGTGCCGTTGCCCTGCAAATTTTCGGAGGCCAGCGCGTTGCAGTTGGCTATGCTGAACTGGTTGGGCGTATAATTTTCAATGTATTTGGAAAGGCCGGCTACATCGGCTTCTTTGGCGGTGAGGTAGGATATCACCTGGGTACGCCTGTCGCGTTCCGTTTTTACGGTATTTTGCGGGGTAAGCAGGCTGGTACCGTTTTTTTGTCTATTGTGATAGCGGGTTAGGTAGCCCGTAGCCTGGATATTGGAGCTGCTGATACCTGGCTGGTACAGCTGAACGGCCACTACATCATCGCCTCCCAGCACATCGTAAAATTGTTTGGAGTTGATGGATTTCTCCCCGGGGTTACGGAAATACACGGCTTCGTATGCATTTTTATTGCTTTGAAAACCGATATTGTTCTGCATCACATTCTTGTCATCCCAAGGACCGCTCTGGGTAAATGCCCTGTTGATATTCAGGTCAAGTCCCACATGCACCATATCGCCGATGCCAACATCCACGCTCGCCCGGTCCGACTCATCCCTGCTGCGGATAAAATGATCGTGCACAAACCCGATATCCCCCCGGTAGGCCCTGAACATACCTCCTGTTCCCTCTCCGGTAATGGAAAAGGCGTCGTAGGTATAAGATGGAACGGCGATATTGGGAACCGCGGGCGACTCGCGGTAAGGAATTTCCTTTTCGAGGTTGAAATCAGTTAGAGAACTGCTGTTCTGCGTGCCGTCCTGAAAATGAAGATAGCCATATGAGGGTAGTATCATCGTCGTATCTCTTGCATCTATACGCTGTTTGGACACATAGCCGCTGAGGGAAAAATCGGGGTGAAGCGGCTTTTCTTCATATCCCAGTTTACCGGTAAACGAAAACTGCCGGTTGGTAAGCGGCATTGTCATCGTGGGCGTAAATGACGGCGAAGCAAATGAGATGGTGGATGACCAGCTGGACCCATGGCTATGGGTTTGATTATCCTCATCAGTAGTATACTGCCGCAGCCCTGTACTGAATTCCAATCCTTTCAGGCCCGACCTTGAATTATATGGAAGGGCCAGTGAAAAACTGCCTCCCGAACCGCTTTGTTCTTCGGCATTGTACGAGGAGAAATGAACCGACAGCGAAGGTGAAATAGTCAGCCCCCCCTGTGAATTGTTGGTGATGGAAAGCCCGCCGGTGAGCGGGCCCTTTGAATCCCTTCCGGAATTGATGCTGGCATTAATGCCCTGCTCAAGTCCCCACCCTTTGTAATTGTTATGAAATACACCCAGGCTGGCGCCAACGCTCAGGGGAGTTCCCACCAGTTCTACATCCGCCCCGGCGGTTACACCAATGGTCTTATTTTCCCGGATATTCATCGTTTTTTTTACGGAATCGTACTTTCCGTCAAAATCATCCGGCAATCCGCGTAGGTTACGTGAAATGGTACCGGGATTGATATTCCAGCCCAGTCCTACCCAGCTGGCTTCCTGGTCCATTGAAATGCCTCCCTTGTATGACAGGCCTATGGGATATCCGCCCACATCCAGCAACGGAATATTGTAAGAGAAATCACCGGAAAAAAGATCCACCATGTTGTTACTGTTTACCGAACTGAATGCCTGCATTTCCGGCTGGCCCGGACCACCCGTCAGGGGTTTATCTGCGGTACGTTCAACAAGCATGGGCATACGCCGGCGGGTTTTTACAGCCAGGTTTTTAACGGGAGCGGTTGTGCTGTTGAAAACCACTGGATTCAGTAACGGGTTTCCGGCTTCCTTCCCCACTGGCCGCCGGTTGCTGTAATACTCCCCGGTCTTATACCCGGCTGCCAGCACCGGTACAGGCGCCAGCACCCATTCCATATAAAATAAAACAAGAAAAAAACAGGCAATAGCTTTAGGATGTCGGTTAATGAGCAATAACATGTTCGGTTATTTTTAAGACAAATGTTTAATCGGGTTTGCGGAACTCAAATTTTAAACACCAGCGACCCCCGGACCTGTCAAGTAGTTCCAACAGGTAGATATGCCCGGTCGTTAGCCCCTTATCCGTCAAATCAAGCCGCATGAAATTCTCCCCCGGCTTTACGGCATAACTGGCAGAATCCAGCATTACCTGCCTGCGTACCGCCCCGGATATATCCAGCACGTTCACCCGCACTGTACCATTGCTGGCTTCATTGAAATAATCATAATTAACCTTGCCGTAGGATATCACAAAAGCAGCATTCTCCTCGCGTTTCAGCCGGGCAAAAAAGCCTTCTTTATGCATCGTTGAAGTGGTATCGGGTCCCCGCTTCCGTAGGCGGAAAGTCCATACCTCGCTCAGGGCTACTGTATTCAAATTATTTTTTGCAGCTACCTGCCACGCATAGATCTTGTCCGTATCCAGGTCGGCGGCCGACAACGGGTATTGGAAACTGGTGCCGGTAAGATTGGATTGCGCTAACAGCGGAACGTTTTGCTGAATAGCAGTTGCGCCTGTTTGCAAGGAAGCTACCTCCACCAATACCCAATCATACCGCAGGTTATTGAAAAGCGTAAAAGGCGAAGGTGGTATCCAGGTAAATAACGGGCGTGTTATTTCCAGCTGGCCGCTGTCGGACGGGGAAATAAGAACGGGGGGGCTGATGGGTTCTACTTCAATGGTTTCGCATTCTTCCGCCAGCCGTTCCGACAAATCGCTGGTTATACGCATTACGCTGAAACAGGCCGAAAATCGTCCTACCGGCAGAAAGCCATCCGGGCTGGCATCAATGCCATACCCGGAACCTGTTACATTGTACGTTACCGGCGTTACATCACCCGCCTGTACCTGCCGGACACCCCTTGACAACTGGAACAGCTTGCTGGTGCCGGTTAATACCCGCTGGTTGCTGGTCATATCGGTGAGCGTTACTTCTACCTGGATATCGTATACCGTGGTTGAGGTATTGATGAGCGAGAAATTCCATAACTGGCTTTTAACCATCACACCCGACGGGGGAAGCTGCAGGTTGATCAACACCTGCCCAAAACCCATGCTACACGCGGCAGTGAATAAAAAAAGAAGCAGTAATTTCTTCATACTATAGATTGGTTTTCTAAATCTGTTTATAATTTTTATGTTCCTGTTTAGTGCTCAGGGGTTAAAACCTTCTGCTGTATTGTATGCTGCCCATATCATTCCGCACCAGCTGTTTGCCTGTTCCCGGCAGGTAACCCTGCTCATAGCTCAGGTATATCATATCTTTCCGCGACAAAGGCACATTGGCATTGAAATATCCGCCTCCCCGCGTATCCTTTCGGTTCAGCGAATTTATTTTTATTCCACCACCTGCTGAAAGGGCCCGCAGGTTTACATGCAGGTTTCCATCCATTACATTCAACTCGTATTGGCTGCTTGTACTGTGAGAAGCAGCTATGCCCACCGAAAACCGCGTGAACAAAAAGCTCTGCGCATAAAACAGGTTGACCGCATTAAAATAGAGGAACCCGGTATCGCTGCTGGTATTGTAAAATTTATTATAGACCAGTGTAGACGACGCGTGGCGTATGCCGAGGCGGTAAAAATGATTGATGCTGGCCGTAAATGTCTGAAAGCGGTTTTCCAATACCTGCTGGTCTACTACCGTCAGCTGGCTCATGGGCACAAATCCCGCAGTAATGACCGGCCAGTTGCGCTTCCTGAATACCGCATTGATACTTTTAAAAACAGTATTGCTTTTGTAATTCTGGATGATATACGGGTTGGTAAATTCATTACTGCGCAGGGCGCCTGTAAGCCGCAGTTGTTTATTAAAAAAGTTCTGTTCCCATTTTACATACCAGCTCCTGGCCGCGGCATTGGTTTGAAAACTGCTGAAACCTTGGTAATTGGCCCCGGTATATTTATACATTGCTTCCACCAGCGAGCGTGTTTGGCGGAGATAGCTGTGCAACTGCAGGCTAAGGGCTTTGTTGATATTGTCCGTGAGTGTAAATTTTCCGGCGGTTGCCGGTGGCGCCGACTGGTAATCGGGCGATAATGATTCGGCCACTTCCGCTACCACGTAAGTAGTACGGTGTAACTGCCATTTCCCTTCCACGCTCAAACCGGTAATGTTTATGGCGGCTGGAACAGTTGATGTATTGGAAACAGCATATACTTGCTTCCTTCCTTTTAATGCGGACAAAATAAGATGGTTACTTTCCAGCCGCCCGATACCCAGCCGCACCATATAAAGGTATTGCGGCGTAGTGCTGAACCGGTTTACTACAAAATCACGAAACCGGTAGTCTACCACGCCTGCCGTTACGGCCAGGTAATACCAGGAATTGTATTCGAAATTAATACCGGTAAGACTGATGTTTTTGGCGGTTAGCTCAGAATAGTTGACAGGTGATCGTCCAAGACTAAGCGTACGTGTACCCATCAGCCATTTGTATTTATCGCTTGCTTCGGGCTGGCCGGGACCGTATTTTACCAATTCGTTTTTCCATTTTTCATAGGAAGTCCAATCACCCGGTTGCCCGTTCAGCAACTGCTGGTATTGCCGCAGGCGGCTATGCATTTTTGTGACGGCATCCTGGAGCGAATCTGTTTGCTTTTGCAACAGTTCATACCTGATCCTGGTTTGGTTATAATTGTCAATAAACAAGCGGGCAACGTTCTGCAGTGAATCGGCCTTTTTTTTATTGACACTGTCGGGCAGGTTGGGATTGTAGCTCATTGAGGGTATTTGCAGCAATTCCCTGTATTCTCTCAGCTTCTGCACCTGCAGGGGATCCTGCAGCCATTTACCGGTACTAGTCAACTCAGTTGTTTTCAGCCCATACAACTTTTCCAAAAGGCTATCGTTCAACGATCCTGCTGCTGAACGCCACTGCTGCCGGGACCGGCCGACTATATTATTGCGGAATCCTGCCGGGTCAAACATCACCTGCACATCGGTGATATCGCGAAAGAGACTGGAGTTGCTTCTGCGTATCCAGTAATTCACCTTCAGTGGAATGGCATTTGCAACAGCCAGGTCAAACCCACCCGCCAGGATATGCTGCGTAATGTCTTTTTCTGAGTAGGGAGTATCGATATTGGAACGATAATTTAAACTGTAATTAACATAGCCTCCTTTAAATGCGATCAACGGCCTGGTAGATAGTTTTTTGGGAGAGAAGTTCACTAAATGTGCCCGCAGGGGGGCACTGTCTGCTTTGATCCGGTTAACCGGGTTTATCTTTCTGAGTAACCCGGCTCCCTTTGCTTTCAATGTACTGTCAGATTGTGTGTGGGCGGAGATGATTGTAGTTATTCGTTTGTTTGTCAGTGATAGCAGGGAATCCCGGGATGAAGCAGGCTGCAGGGAATCGCTTGTCCTGGCAGTGAAAGGTACCTGCGCAAGGCTTTCCGCACCCAACAATAAAAGTGGGAGTGCAAAAAACAGGATAAGGGCATAAGCAGTCATGCGGGATAAGGTTTTTTCAGGGTGAGCAATGAACATAGCTATCACTACCCGGTTACTGATTGTTGTAGCCAGGGTGTCATTGACATAAAGACGCGTTTTACCGGGGTATCACGGTACCTTATTCAAAAATTTGTTACTATTCTAAGTGGTTTATACTAATGAAGGCGGGGCAATCGCAACTTTACGAAGGCTGGGTGATATCTAACTTCCGGGAAATGCTTTCTTTCGGGCAGGGATTAAACGAATGTGTCAGGAATTGCTACGAATAGCTGCATGGTTCTATTTTACTAAAATAAAAATATTTTTAAATAAAACAAAAAAAAATGCAAACATAGATTTCCGATAGGGTAGTTTATTTTCTATTACATATTATTTTATTTCATTATTCTCACCTGATTTATCGTCATCGCCCCTGCTTTTGCCGGGCAAAAATGCCTTCATTGCTGCACAATGCAATTCCCGCTATCAAACGTAATACCTGACCGGGTCTTGTCACTCAATGTTATTGATATCAGGTTCACTATTGCCGGCCGGCTTTAGCGGTTGTAGGGGGAACATATTTACCCGTAGTGGCATACATGTGGCCTATAAATGCTGGAAGACCGCACACTAACCCCACACCAAACGCACACCAACCCCACGCATGCCGTTTGTTTGATGTTTATTTAGTGAATTTTTAACGCTGCCGGGGCATGCCCCTATATACAAAATGTATTAAATTAATATCCTAAAACCTGTTAGGATGGGACAACTTATCAGTGGCATCAATGGTCACATACACGGGAAAATAGGCACTGTTATCGGTTCATCGTGGAAGGGAAACCCTTATGTAAAAGGGCCATATAAAAAGCGTACGGCCAAAGTGGGCATAGAGGAAGCCGGTAACCGCAATAAATTTGCCATGGTGCATTATTGGCTAAAGCCCGTATTGAAGTTTGTGCGGGTGGGCTTTAAAGGATATACCCCAACGGTGGAGGGTTTTAATGCCGCCAAATCCTACCTGTTATTACATGCTTTTGAAGGCGCTCAGCCGGATATCCATATTAACCCTGCATTGGTGAAACTGAGCTTTGGCGATTTGCCTCTGTCCGGCGATATCACAGTAGCAAAAACGGCTCCCGGGCAGCTAACGTTTACGTGGGATACTGCTGCGTTGCAAGGCGGCCACGCCAAAGACCAGGTGATGCTGCTGGCGTATGATGTGGAACATGCCAAAGCGTATTATACTACCCTGGGGCAATTCAGGAACGTGGGGACGGATACATTGAATACAGATCCTACTCCTGGTAAGACCTGGCATATCTATTTTGCCTTTAGCGCAGCCGACAGGAGCCGGCAGTCAGACAGTGTATATTTGGGCTCGATTACAATGTAGCCTGGCTTTCCGCGCCGAAGGCGCTTACGTATTTACTCCGTCAGTGTCTTCAACTCTATTTCCAGCTGCGGCTGCGTCAGCGCCCGGTCGTAAAACCGCCGGTACTTTTTGGTATTGTTCACCATTAGCGTTACCGGTATCTCTCCACCCCAGCGGTTGTCGATCCTGGGGCAAAACACATCGGCATCGCTCTCGCTCAGCCAGGCAATCGGCGCTGTAAAATTGCGCTTCGCGGCAAACGCCTTAATGGTTTGCGGGTAATATTGTTTGATGTCCAGGCTTACCAGCAGCAATTCCACCCGCTGGCCATATTTTTCTTTGATCGTAGAAATAAAATACGGGATTTCCTGCACGCAACTCGAACACCAGGTAGCCCAGAAATTGACCACCAGCGGCTTATCACTTTTGTCGATATACGCCTGCAAATCATCGATGCCTATTCTCTTCACTTCCTGCGCCCGCGCTGCTACAGCAAGCAGCAGCATTACAACGACCATCCATTTTTTTGTCATATTCTGTTACACGATTAAAGTTGATTGACTTCCTCTCCATAAAAGCCCCATTCCGTGAGCAATTGCGAAAACCGCCCCGGCGGCAGGCTGCGCTGTGCATATTGGCCGGCCGCCGCCCGTTGCCGCATGGCTTCATATACCGTAACCGCGCAGGCCACCGAAATGTTCAGCGATTGGATAATGCCCATTTGCGGAATAATAAAATTGCCGTCGGCCAGCGCCCGTATTTCATCGCTCACCCCGCTGTGCTCATTGCCAAATACCAATGCAATGCGCTGCGTAAAATCGATGCTGTGCAGCGATACCGCATCACTGCTCAAATGAGTGGTCAGGATGAGGTCATACTCCCTGCGCAGGGCCGCAAAACATTCCTGCGCATCGGTATACTGGTGAATAGTGAGCCATTTGGCGGCGCTCGACGAACTCTTTGCCCCCCATTTCTTATGCCGCGGTATTTTAGTATTTAATACATATAAATCCTGTATGCCCACCGCATCGCAGGTACGCATGACCGCAGAAATATTGTGCGGGTCAAACACATTTTCCAGCACCACCGTGAGCCCGCTTTGCCGTTTATTTAAAACCGATAACAATCGTTCGCGTCTTTCTGGCGTCATATTTACAAACCTGTTTATAAACCTATAAGGTCTTCAGCAACGATCACAAAAAGCTGCGGCGATCCAGGGACCTTATAGGTTTCGCATTACTGAATATTAATAAACCCTAAAATTAATTAAACAACTGATTATCACCTTATTTTTGTTTAGCTATGAGCTACTAGCCGGAACAGGTCACCCCTCGTAACTAAAAAATATGCCTGGCCGTTTGCCGGGTACAGGGCATAATAGAACAAACCCCGGTGTTGCTTTGTGTTTTCATAAAGCAACACCGGGGTTTGTTGTTTTGAATAAAAGAAGTATTAAAACGCCGCCTTATGGGTTTTTTCGCCAAATACGGTCAGGAATACAATTTTAAAGTCCAGCAACGGCGTCCAGTTCTCCACGTACCACAGGTCATGCATGGTGCGGTTATTGCGCTGCTCTTCGGTATCGGTAGGCCCTCTCCAGCCGTTTACCTGCGCCCAGCCGGTAATGCCGGGTTTGAGATAGTGACGGATCATATAATTGTCCACTTCTTTCTGCATCAGGTTGTTCAGGAATACGCGGTGCGGGCGCGGGCCCACTACGCTCATATCACCTTTCAGCACATTAATAAACTGCGGCAGTTCATCCAGGCTGTACTTGCGTATAAAATGGCCCACACGGGTTACACGGGGATCATCTTTTTGGGTAGAAGCCTTGCCGCCGATTTCGGGGTCGCCCTGGCGCATGCTCCGGAACTTAAATAATTTAAACTGGCGGCGGTCCTGGCCCAGCCGGATGGGGCAATAAAATACCGGCCCGGGTGAGTCCATTTTTATAACAATAGCCAGCAGCAGGAACAAGGGCGCCAGCAGGATAAGCACGGTTAGCGAAAACGCCACATCGCAAAAACGCTTGAAGAGAAACAGGCGATATCGGTCCAGCGATATTTCCCGCACATTGATGACCGGTATATTGCCAAAGCTGGTAATTTTATGGTTTTTGCCCAGCAGGTGAAAATAACCCGGCACCAGTCGTACCCGAATGCCATAATAATCCACCATATCCAGCACATACTGCAGCTTGTCGTCCATATCGGCCGGCAGCGCTATAATAACTTCATCAATGCGTCTTGTTCTTAATACCTGGTCAATCTGGTCAATTGGCCCCAGTATTTTATCTTTTAATACCGAATTATTCGGGTAATCGTCCAGGAACCCGATAATACGGTAACCGAAATCAGGGTTTTGATAAAAGTATTTTTCAATATGCGCACCTACATTGCCCGCTCCTATTACCAATGCCTTGCGCGTGTTTTTGCCCTGGCTGCGCATAAAACGTACAAACTCGGCCAGCAGCCAGTTGGCGCTCATATTGCAGAGGAAGAAGGTAACCAGGAAACTAGCAAAATGCACCCGCGAATACCCGTTGGGGATGCGCAGCATAATATAGAAGATGGACAGTACGCCGATAAACTCAAAGTGCGTTTTCAAATGGTTTTTGAACCGCAGCTGCATACTGTTATGAAGATGGAGATAGTATACCTTGTTTTTGGAAGTGATCAAAAACCAGGTCATGGTGAGCGTGGTCAGCTGGAGCCCATCCAGGTTGGTGAAGACCGGCCCCCGGAAATAAAAATTCAACCCGAGAAAAGCCAGTATTATGGTGAAAATATCACCACACGCATATAATAGCGTCAGTTTACGATCTGATCGAATCATAGGGATACAGATTAGGTACGGTTTTTCAACAAATAAGGTTAGGGTACAATTTTTTCTACATGGAACCATGTAACTAACTCATAAGTGACAAAAAAAGTATGTAAGGGTAGCCCTCATTTTTCACATCTTGTCCTATCGCAATAGTACCCTCCGGGTGTGCCGGGAAGCGGCAGGATATTCATGTAGTAATACGCTGATTTTGTATCGCTTAGATATATCTTTATATTATATAATTATATATCAATTAACAATCAGTTACTTATACTATGCCCATCAAAAAAACGTTGTTAGCATGGTATATTTTCTATTTTATATCTGCTAAAAAATGGCTATAAAAAAACTCTATATCCAGGCAAAAACCGCCTTGTTCCGTTTGTTGATCGTATCCTTTAAAGGCAGGAATGCCTATGCCCGTTACTGCGGGGTTACCGTGGGCAGCCATTGCCGCCTGCTCATCACGCGCTGGGGTTCGGAGCCCTTCCTGATTACCATTGGCAACAAGGTGACCATTACCGCCGGTACGAGGCTGGTTACGCACGACGGCAGCCTGGAACTGATCAGCGACGAGGCAGGCCGCCGGTTCCAGTACCGCCGGATTGCCATCGGCAATAATGTATTTATCGGGGTCAATTCCATTATCCTTCCCGGCGTACAGATAGGCGACAACGTGATTGTGGGCGCCGGCTCGGTAGTCACCAGGTCCATACCGCCAGGTAAAATTGTAGGTGGTAATCCCGCCCGCATTATCGGGGAGTTTGATGCGTATAAAAGCAAGGCCCTGGCAGCATTCCCGGCCGAACAAAATATGCTGAAAGACGATTATCAAAAACGGGTGCTGCATGCGCTTGACAATTCGTTTAAACCCTCAATGTGAGTATTCCCTATGACCCTCATCCAGTCCGACCTATACCGTTATACCGGCCGCTACAGTTTCCGGTTATTGCTCAAGCATATTGTACTGAACCCGGGGTTCCGTTTTACTTTTTTTATGCGCAAACAGGCTGCCTGCCCGCGCTGGTCGCCCATGCTGCTGGTATACAAACTGCTGCTCCGGCGCTATACGTTTAAATATGGTATCCAGATAGCCGCCCGCACCCCCATTAGTGAAGGCTTGTGCATTCGCCATTTCGGCACCATTATCGTCAACCCGCGTACCAGCATTGGCAAAAACTGCAATATTCACCAGGGGGTAACCATCGGTCAAACCAACCGCGGAAAAACAGTGGGAGTTCCGGTTATTGGTGATAGTGTATGGATGGGACCCAATGCCGTGATTGTTGGCGGTATCCGCATCGGCAATAATGTGCTGATAGCTCCCAACAGCTATGTCAATTTTGATGTGCCGGATAACAGCGTTGTTTCCGGTAACCCGGCCACTGTTTTGTCAAGAGAAAACGCTACAGAGGGATATATTAATAATAAAGTATAGCTTCCTTACCAGCATAGCCCTTCATACTGTCCCTCTCCTTTTGGCCAGTCTATGCGCACGAGGTCGATGACGATCTTATCTTTCAGGATAATATCCCTATACGCCGCCGCATCAAAATTGCGGTGGTTGACCACGATAACGTCCGCAGCGGCCAGTGAACCCACCAGGTCATTGCTAATCAGTTCCGATAAATGCGGCAGGTGCTCCTCGATAAAGGCCTTATTGGCGCCCACCAGCTTGGAGATATGTACGTTCTGATCGTAAATGGTCAGGGAATAGCCTTTTCCGATAAGTTTCTCCGCCAGGTCAACCGAAGGGCTGTAACGCAAATCATCCGTGCCTTCTTTAAAGCTCAGCCCGATAAAGCAAATCTTCTTTTTGCCCGTACGGGCAATCAGTTCAAAGGCCACGCTTTTCTGGTTTTCGTTGGAGGTTTCAATGCTGCTCAGCAAGGGCGTAGTGATATAATGGTCGTGCCCCAGCGTTACCAAACCGCGCAAGTCCTTGGGCAGGCAGGAGCCGCCGTAGGCAAAGCCGGGTTTAAAATAGGCCGGTGATATATTCAGATGGGTATCCTTGCAAAACAACTGCATCACCTTATGCGAATCTACATGCAGCGATTTGCAGATATTGCCTACTTCATTGGCAAAGGTAATTTTCAGCGCATGGTAGGAATTGTTGACATACTTGATCAGTTCCGCCACTTCTATATCGGTTATTTCGATAGCGCCTTTCAGATCTTTGTAGAGCGAAGCTACCTTTTCGATGGCTTTTGTATTATCACCCCCGATAACCGTCACCGAAGGATTGTAGTAATCCTTTACCGCCGAACCCTCCCGCAGGAACTCGGGGTTGGATACCACGGAAAAGGCCTGGTTTCTTTTTTTGCCCGATACCTGCTCAATGATCTCACCCAGCTTTTTATTGGTGCCCGGCAGCACGGTGCTGCGTATAACCACCACGTGAAAACTGTTTTTTTCTTTCAGCGCCTCCCCGATGGCTTCGGCGGTGCGGTAAATATAAGAGAGGTTAAGATGGCCGGTAGCCGACGAGGGCGTGCCCACGCAGATAATGCTGATTTCCGATTGCAATACCGCGGCTTTAAAATCAACGGTAGCGCTTATCTTTTTCAGTTCAAACTGTTCTTTGATAATGGTATCGATGTCTTTTTCAACAATGGTGGCCAGCCCGCGGTTTACCAGGTCTACTTTCAGCGGTTGCACATCCACGCCTATCACTTCATGCCCGTTTTTGGCCAGGCATCCCAGGCTCACACAGCCAACATATCCGAGTCCGAAAATGGAAATTTTCATGGGGGTTATTTTTTAAAAAGGTTTATTTGGGTGTACATAAAAGCGTTCATATCAATCCACCTGTTTTCCAGGTTATCGCGCAACAGTTCCTGCCCTGCGGTATCGGCCGGTTGCTGTGCCAGTTTATTGATGCTGTCCAGGCCGCTATCCTGCGGGTAATGAAACAGGCAGCCTTCATGGATCAGCAGCTTGTTGGCCTTCATTTCGCGTATGCCGCAGTAAATGCTTTTCACGCCCAGCATGGCGCCCTCGCGGGCCATACTGTCGCCCGAAGAAATGACCAGTTTGGAATAATAGATCAATGAATGGATATCCGATACCGGCTCCTGCAGTATAATCCAGTCCGCAGGGTAGCGCTGCGCCAGCGATTTATCTTCCAGCGAAAGCACCACTTTTACGCCCGGTGTTATACGTGCCGCAAACGAGCTTACAATGGCATCCTGCTGCTGGTAATAATTAAACGATTTATTGCTCACTTCCCGTACAAAAATATAACCCTGCTCCTTCAGCCCGTATTCCTGTAATACCTTACGGGAAGGTTCAAAATAACCGGGGCTCAGGTAGCTCCATTCTTTCAGGCAGTTAAATACTCCCACTTTTTTCGATTGCTGAACAATGGGCGGAAAAAATATCCGGTCAGACAAAAACGCGTTGAGCCGGTTAATTCCCTTCCGCTCCGGGTCGTCATAAAACTGTATTACCGGGGTGGAGGTAAAATAACAGGCAAAAGCCAGCGGTGCGCTGCTGGCGGCGATGCATATATTGTAGCGGTCTTTAAATATCAGCCGGAAAAAAGCAAGGGTACGTTTTACATTTCCTTCCCAGAAAATAGACCATTTGCTCCCGCGGCTGCGCCCCACCTGCAGGGTGGTAAAGCCTTCATACTCCCTGCCGATAATTTTGGGCAGCTTGCCCCGGTCGAGATAGCTGATCGTTACCTCCCATCCTTCCTTCATCAATTGCCTGGCCAGCCCTTTAAACAGGTTGAGCTGCGCCGGGTGCTTGATATCGATAAGTATTTTTGGCGTAGTAAAAGATTGTTTCACAGAAATTGGATTAGAGGTGTTAGGGTACTTGCTTCTATTAATGAAAATAACGTTTATAATTCCGGTTGTATGTTAAATGATCTATTGACCGGGTACTGATCTTTTTGGCCGGGTTGCCCCCGTACACTGCCCAGGGCTCGGTATTTTTTGTTACCACCGAACCCAGCGCCACCACCGAACCCCTGCCAATGGTAATGCCCGGTAGTATGTATGCCCCGGTAAATACGCTGGCCTCGTCTTCAATCGTCACCGGTTTGCCGGTGGTTTTATACGAAGGGTCGTTCAAATCATGCCCCAGGGTAAAAATCCGCACATAGCCCGCCAGGTCTACATTATTGCCTATGCGTATGCCCCTTCTCCCGTCCAGCAGGCTGTCGTGCCCGATAGAGCAGTTATTGCCGATCGTTATCTTCCATGGTGCGTATACCCGCACGCCCATCTGGATATTGCTGTGCCGGCCAATCTTCATCCGGTACAGGTGCCTTAAAATCATTTTACGGATAAAATAGCTGGGTATTTTATTGAAAAAATGATTGGCCATTCCCAGGTACAGGAAATGAAAATAATCGATAACCCTTCTTGCCGGTGTGCCATACCGGGGAACCGCTGTACCCATGTTATTTCCGCTTTTTAATCAGTTTAGCCGGTACGCCGCCGTAAATGCCATACGGCTCCGTATCCTTAGTTACTACTGCTCCTGCCGCAATAATGCAGCCGGTGCTTATTCGTACGCCGGGCATAACTATCACCCGGAGGCCCAGCCATACATCGTCTTCTATAATGGTCGCTTTTACATCTTTTACGCCCTGGCCGGTCATGGGTACCGTAGGGTCGGCACTTTCGTGCATCTTGCCCAGCACCACGCTTTCCCGCGCTATCATCACGTTGTTGCCAATGGTTACATTGTCCAGCCGCACCAGCTCATTGATCAGGCAATGGCTGCCAATCACCACCTGGTTGCCATTGCCCACATATACCGAACGCTGTATTTTAGTTTGCTTTCCAAGGGTAATAACCCCCCGCAGGCAGGCGGTGCGCAGCCCGTTGTACAGCTTACCTCCCGGCCACCAGCTGTTGGGCAGGCGGCTGAGGAACAAATAGTATAATATGAGTTTTAGCTTTTTCATTGGTTTTCTTTAGGCTGCAAGCTGTAAGCTGCAAGCCGCAGGTTCGTTGCCGCGGCCTGGCTTGAAGCTTGCGGCCTGGGGCTTGCAGCTATATACTCCGACAGCGCCAGCGCCATCCATGACTGCCAGCGCACATAATCAATTTTCGATTTGAACAGTTTATTGTCGAAAAAATAAAAGTAGTGCTGCCTGGAGTTGTAATAGTGTTTCAGTAGCCACTCAATAATACCTGTAGCCGCCTGCCGGTCGCCCAGTTTTGAAAACAGGATGATGGCATTGGCCGCATCGCGTATTTCAGTATGCAGTATACGGCTGCGGATATCTTTAGGTTGGTGTGCCGTGTGGAAATGCAGGGGCCGGCTGCCATCAAAGCAATGCTGCCGGTAGGTGGCCAGCCCTTTTTCAAACATAGCCTGCGAGGCAGGCGTTGCACAGCACTTGTTCATTTCGGCAATGGATTCCAGCACAAAGGCAGTATGGAAATTATCTACATAAGGCGCTTTTACCGAGTAGCCCCAGGTGCCGTCGGCATTTTGCACCGCCGCCAGGTAAGCCAGCATTTTGCGCATCTTATCCAGGAAGCGCGGCTCCGGCTTTATACCTTGCAGCAACGCGTAAAACCGGCCCACTTTGGCCGTGGCATTGTATACCTCGTCTTTCATGGCGGGCAGGTAAGAATACCAGAGTTCATCGTTCGTTTCAAATTTCAGCCAGTGGCGGTCCAGCAACTGCTCAAAGGAAAGCACCGCGTCCAATGCTGCTTTATTGCGGGTTTTCTCATAATACGCAATAAAGGCATATAAGGTAAACAGGGTAATGATCAGCGAGGTCTTGCCCGGCCCGGAATGATAGCGTGTAAGCGTCATTTCAAAGGCAAAGCCTACGGAGAACTCTTCAAACTCTTTACTGCGGTTTTGCGCAAACCAGTTGCACAGGTAGTCGATCTGTTCCTGCCAGGCGGCAATATCATAATTCACCATGGCATGCAGGAACAGGGCATTCGATTTGGAATTCTCCGAAGCCCCGATGCCCAGCATGGGCCGGAAATTAACCGGTGATATTTTATTAAGAAAAGAAAGCTTTGGTTTCAGTACACCCGGTACCGGTAGCCTGGCACTGGCAAAGTCATAGGGGTCTATCCCGCGGAAAGACGCCGCGCTTGCTTTACTGAGTAAGGAAACTAAAATACCGTTTGCGTTAAATGGTTCCATAGGCCTATTGGTTACTCCATATTTCTTTTTCCAGCCGGCTAATTGCCTTGTCAACCGTAAAATGGTTACGGGCATAGTCAAAATTGAACCTGCTGATGCCTTCCGCCTTGCTTTTCGAGCGGATAGCTTCTTCTATTTTTTCCGCTACATGAGCGCCCGATACATTGCTGAGCTTATACCCCATCTTCCCGTCTTTAAAAAAATCATTCAGCGCCCCGGCGGAACTGGTTACTACTACCATGCCGGCAGCCATGGCTTCCAGCACACTGATGGGCAGCCCTTCGCCATGCGAAGTGGGCAGCACATAAATACCGGACGATTTGAATAGCGACGTTTTTGCCTGCCCCCGCACAAGACCGTGATAGGTTACATTCTGAAGGCCTTCCGTGGCTATAAATGCCTTTACCTCGTCTTCCAGCGAACCAAACCCGGCTATGTCCAGGTGCATTTGCGGGTAGCGTACAGACAGATCCCGGAAAGCCTGCAGCAGCGTCATAATTCCTTTTTCGGGCTCCAGCCGGGCCAGGTAAAGGATATTGGGCTGTGACGTCTGGGCAGGCCCTTTTTCGTCGAAGCAACGGATAAAATCATTGGCCACCACCGTTGTTTCCACCAGTATATCATTGGGATATCCCTTTTTTTGCAGCTCCTTTTTGAATTCATCCGACAGCACAAATATTTTGCCGGCCTTGTACAAACCCGACAAACGCCAGGGTTTGCAGGAGGCAAAGAATGCCTGGTCCCAGCCGTGTATAAACACCGTTATTTTTTTACCCAGCAGCGCGGCTATCCAGATAAACAGGTTGTCTCTTGTCAGCGCCTTCCTGCCCATCGACGTATTTACCAGTACCGTTTTATAACCGGAACTGAACAGGCAGGTAAAGAAAAAAGCAATGTATTCTTTTACCATTCCCTGCAATCGGCTATACGCATGGGCGCCGGTATTGCCCCGGAAGAAATACTTTTCTTTTACCGACCAGTGGCCTTTGAGCGACAGCACATAGGACGATACGCCGCCCGGCGACGTAAATGGTGGTGATAGGATCAATAGTTTTCGCGTGGTGCCCATAATGCACTGTCTTTATTATTTTACCAATGCCAGCCGCACTATTTTAAACAGGCTGTACCGTGTTGTCAATGCCGCCGAACTACTGTACACGGAAAACAGGTAGTCCAGGAAATTATTTACATGAAAATTTTTCATGGCATAGCTTCTCGCCGCACGTCCCGCCTGCACCGTACCATCAAAATCATCCACCTGCTTTTTAATATGCGCTGCAAAAGCCGGTGCTTCCAGCGGGAGTATTTCACCAAAATCTTTTTTTACAATGTTTTCAATCCCGTCCAGGTGCGATACCATAATATAACAGCCCGAACCCATAGCCTCCAGCATGGACTGGGTGCCGTGTATTTCGGTATCCGACAGCTGCACAAAAATCAGGCTCTCGGCAAATACATCGGCAGGCTTTGATACATAGCCCAGCGCGCGCACCTTGTTTTGCAGCAACGCATTTCCGGCTATACGCTGATCGATATCCGCTTTCAGCGGTCCGTCACCCATCACCACAAATTCCACCGGTGTGGCGGGGTATTGTTCGGCAAACAGGGTGGCTATGTCTATAAACACCAGCGGGTTCTTGGGCTTTATCAGCCGCGCGCAGAAGGCCACCACCGGCTTTTTGGGTTTGGGTTGTACAATGTTATAATCGGTAAAAGATGCGGGCGTAACCGAAAGCCGCGCAGGGTCGAAGCCCAGGCGCAACAGTTCGCTGCGGATATGAATGTTCAGGCTGTCGATATGGTTGCAGTTTTGCAAACCAAACAGCCTTGCCCTGTGCTCATTAAAAGCCAGCGTGGGGTCTACCACGGAAGCAAAACAGCGCACACCGGGATGGATAAACCGTACAAAGGGCAGGTAGCGCACACCATCCAGCACTGCGTGCAGGGTACTGATATCGCGCAGCTCCCTGCGCCGGGCATAAAGCCCGGCCAATACCACTACCCGCTGTAAAAAGATATACAACCCTTTCATCCGCCGGCGCCGGTACAGTTTTTTGTATAGCATACGCATGATCCTCCCTTCACGGATAATCATGATCCTGTCGTCCGCTTCAGAACCTTGCAGCAGCAGCCCGCTTTGTATGTACAACTGGTAAAGACGTTCATTGATCATCAAACCGGCGGTCTCCGCTGATTTAAATGCATTAAAAAAGCGTTTTTCGGCACCCGAAACATTATTGGCGACAATAAAAAAACGATGCGTGAACGTCATATTCAGGGTTTATTTCTATGCCAGCGCCGCCGGGTATACTTCGGTAGCTGCTGGTATTACAGGGTTATATTTTTCGCCCACTTTAAGCAACGAATGATAGCCTGCCATCATACCACATATAAATACCATCGGGGCCAGTCCATAAATATAAATGAGCCCCCCGTGGGTCTTTAACGTTACCAGCAGCAATACCAGGTAGCAAAACCCGGTCATGGCAAACTGCTGGAAACGGGTATCGGGCGATTTGCGCACCGCCCGGAATAAATAAAGCAGGTACCTGCACACAAAAAACAGGATCAGCGCACCACCCGCAAAGCCAAACATCACTCCCATCGTTACCAGCCCGCTGTCGGTGGAGTATAGCATAAAATTCCGGTCTTTATAAATGGAACCGAGGCTGGTGGCATACGCGCATTCGCCATGCACAAAGCCAATGCCCCACACCGGGTGCTTCATCAGCAACGGCAGGCGGAAAGCCTGGTCGCTCAGCTCCCGCCCCGCATAAGTGCCCTGCTCGGAAGATACTTCGGTGAAAATGGACATGATCTTGTCTTCAAAGAAATTGCCGCCGATAACCGATGCCGCTACGCCCACCACCGCACAAAGCATAAACAATCCCACCAGGCTGGTAATGATCCGTTTGCGGCTGGCAAACAATATATTGACCAGGAAGATAACAATGAACAGCCCCATAAAATAAGACCGGAAACCCTGCACGGATACACCGATAAAAGTGATGAAAAACAATACCACGTTTATTTTCTTGGTAAGATAATACTGCACATACTGGTATATAATATACAAATACGGGAACACAAACCCGTACCCATAGGTGCGGGGCATCTTAAACCCGGTAGACGTAACCATCTTTACCGTAAGCCCGTGAAAATAACTGGTTATAAACCCGGGCGCCAGCGTAGTGGTGATGAATACCAGCGAAAACCCGATACCCAGGCATTTGAGCAGCGATTCATAAAACGCCAGCGAGCCGGACACTACGATATCATACCATATATAATAAAACAAAAACAACGGGAAGAAATCCCGCGCTATTTTAAACGAATCGATTAAAGCGATAGGCGCCCGCAGTTTCATGGAAAACGCTACGCCCAGCACCAGCACTACATACGAAGTGATAAAGGTCCAGGTTGGGCCCCTGCGCAGCATTTTATTCCGGAATACCGGGCTGTTGGCGGCCAGGAAACACAGGTGGGCCACAATCAGCAATATAAAAATATCGTACACTTTCAGTCCCGCCATACGGTATTCCTCGTCGGTATTGATAATACCGAAAAAGTCGACGTACGACAATACGGAAAGCGTTATTACTATTTTTCTCAGCCTGGGCATTATACAGGATTAAGTACCATTTTTTTCTGTTCTCCCTGGAACAGGTAATAATTCATCACAAAACCCGACAGGTGCACGAGGATGGTGGATACCGCAATACCGATAACGCCAAATTTGATGGCCAGCACCACGTCCATTACCACGTTGATGATCGATTTTATGATGGATATTCTTACCAGTATATTGGTTGATTTAAACGCCAGCGTAGCCCTGTTGATGACCTGGTTGGAAGAGTTAAAGATAAAACCGGCCATGTTCAGCACCAGCACGGTAGCAATAAGCCCCCGGTCTGCTGCATGTATTTTCGGGTACAGCACGTATACAATCTGCGAGCGGAACAGCACCACCAGCAGGAATACAGTAAACGTGACCGCAAATACGCTGATAATGGTCTGGTTCATCTTTTTTATATTGAACCGTTTCTGCACCACGTCTTCCGACCATTTGGAAAGTATGATCACCAAAAAGGAACTGAACAGCACATTAAAGATCATAAACAGGCGGTTGCCATAATCCAGTATGGACACCGAACCCACAATGAGAAAGGACGCCACCACTTTATCAATAACCGGCGAAGCAGATATAATAGTGGTGGAAATGGCCTGGTAAGAACCCTCTTTCAGGAATGGCTTTATTTCGGCATAATCGACCAGTTTGCGCGACAGCCCTATCTTGTTTTTCCGTTTAATGATATACATCAGGTGAATAAACTTGGCCAGTTCACCCAGGTTATAGCCGATAATAACGGCGCTGATGCCAAATAGGGAGCCCAGGAAGAAAATACAGGCATAAATAACCAGCGCCCTCGAAAACGGCGATGTTTCGGCCACATAGTACTGCTTCATCGAATTAAGAACACCATAGCAGATAGCGTTTTGCACCGTAAAGAACAGTATGGGCACCGAAAGGGCCAGGTAAAAAAAGAAATTGCCTTTCAGGAAATGGTTCAGCAGCATAAACAGGCCCAGCAACACCACGCAGGCAATGCTTACCACGTAAAAGGAATAATAAAAAAGCGTTGAAAGAAATTTATTAAACACTTCTTTGTTGCCCAGCCGTTCGGTCAGGAAGGGAACGATAGACGAACGCAGCGCAGCTGTAAAGATGGTGCTGGCAAACGTAATAAGGCCATAGCTGAAGAAAAAATTGTCGGTATCCTTCGATATGCCAAACTGCCAGGCAATCAGCGAAGGAATCAGGAACCCCAGGAAATTGGCCAGCATGGAAATTGCCGATAGCTTGAGCGTTTGCTTCAGCAAATCCTTGTTGAGCAATTTGGAGGGAAGAGCATATAGTTTTGATAACAACATCAGGTAGCGGACTTATTGGGTTTAAAGGATACGCGTTTAAAGGGCTGAACCAGCCAGCTGGTCATGGCTTTCCAGGCACCGGGTTTCTTTTTCTGCCCGTTGTCATAACCATAGCCGTATTCATAGGGCTTGCCGTAACGCTTCTTTTTCAGGGCCACATCATTCAGTATGATATTCATACGGGGCAGCGTTCCTTTGCGGGAAAGCTTCTCCGCCAGCTGCAATTGCTCTTTGTACGTATGCTTCTGGCGCACCAGGTAAAACGTGGTATCGGCAAAAGGCGCTATTATCTCGGCATCGGTAACCATACCGGCCGGCGGCGTGTCGATAACAATATAATCGTAGTGCTTCTTCAGCTCTTTCAGCAATACTGCTACCCTGGGCGACATCAGCAGCTCGGTGGGATTGGGCGGGAGCAGGCCCGACGAAAGCACATCAAAATTTTCCTGTATGCCCGATGGCCTTACCCATTTCTTCCAGTCCGCTTCAGGAGCAATAATGTAATTGGTAAACCCTTCTTTCGATAAATCAAGCGCGCCCGATATTTTGGGATTGCGCAGGTCCAGCTCCAGCAGGATGGCTTTTTTGCCTGCCAGCGCCAGTGTAAGACAGAGGTTGATGGATAAAAACGATTTTCCCTCGCCACTCATGCTGGACGTAATAAGAATGGTTTTCTCGTCTTTGCCGGTAAGCAGGTATTGCAGGTTGGTACGAAGGCCGCGCAGGTGCTCTGCCGCCAGCTGGCGCGATGGCATGCTTACCGCAATAATGCTTTCTTCTGTGCTATGGCCTATTTCAGCCAGCACAGGCACCTGGGTCATGCCATGGATGTCTTCGACCGACGATACGCGTGTATTTAAAAAATCTTTGGCAAAGCTGACCAGGAAAGGAAATGCAAAGCCCAGCACACAGCCGATAAGCGCAATCACCAGTTTCTTTGGCTTGGAAGCCAGCGGCTCTGATTTTGCCTCGTCAATAATACGGGCGCTGGCCGTGGTAGAGGCTCTTGAAACCGCTGTTTCTTCTCTTTTCTTGAGCAGGTACAGGTACAGTTCCTGCTTGATGGATTGCTGCCGGGAGAAATCAAGAAAGGCCCGCTCTTTTCCCGGCACCTTGTTGAATTCATCTTCAAAGCCCGATGTGCGTTTATGCAGCTCATCCACCCCTACTCTTAAGCCCTGCTTTATTGAACTGATACTGCTCAGCAATTCTGTTTTCAGGTTGCGCAGCTGCTCATCGATCGTTTTTACCGAAGGATGTTCGGCGGTAACGCTCATCAGCAGTTTATCGCGCTGCAGCTGCATTTCATTGTACCGCTGTACCAGGGCAATAAAACCCGCGTCCTGCATGACCAGCGAGGACGGTACTATCCGTAAATCATTCTGGTTGTCTTTTAAAAACTGCTCCAATGCCTCAACAACCGACAGTTGTATTTCCTGCCCCGTTTGCTGCTTGGAATATTCGCTCGTGTTTTGCAGCAGCAGGTTGGCCTGGGTAGTGAGGTCGGTAAACTTATTGTCGGTTTTATATTGCTGTATGTTTTTTTCAATGCCGGAGAGCTCACCAAATACCAGCCGCAGGCGACCGTCAATAAATTTCAGGGTGCTGTCGGCAATAATGGTTTTGGCCTTGATGCTGGCGGCAAGATAGCCTTTCAGCAGGTTGCCCAGTATCACTTCCCCTTTTCCCGGCAGGGTTTCGTTTAAGGTAAGATCGATAACGCTGACGTCTTTATTGGGTGTTTCAACGGTGAGCGCATCCATATAGTTTTGCGTGGCAATATCTTCCGAAATAATCGAAAGCATCAGCGTTTGCGCCGCCGGCCATTTGGCAAAGCCTTCGGCCGCGGTAAAAACTACTTTGCCCTCCGGCAACGTGAGGGTATCGCCCAGTTTAGAATGGTAGGTAGTATCATTGGCCGCGAGCCTGAAATGCGTCAGGTTCAGCGTGTCTAAATTGAATTTGTAAATAATAGGGGCTACAATGGTATCCGGCAGCGGGGTAATATAGTTTACAATTACGGGCCTGCCCCTGAACACTTCTTCTTTCCACAGCAGGCCGGGTATAAAATACTGGATGTTCAGGTGCATATCCTCTACCACGTTCTGCATAAGGGTCCTGCTCTTGAATATTTCCGCCTCGTTGTCTACGTTGCCCTTGGCTACAAAGGCCATGTCCGGCATCATGTTGGAGCCGGCAAAATCGCTGTTCTTTTTATCGTCCTGGACCAGTACGGAGGCATGTATTTTATACTGGCGTTTGGCTATTTTAATGTAAAGAAAAGAAAGGCCTGCGCACAGCAGTACGGAAAAAATAAGCCATTTCCAGAGGGCATGAAACTTCGA
>JACXTT010001452.1_pt1 | contig 39337 bp, 40 predicted proteins | sample 9270951 | NCBI WGS metagenome assembly JACXTT01 (sample SAMN15532306, study PRJNA645909) | rock metagenome | isolation source: weathered quartz diorite | place: Puerto Rico | collected 2017-06-21
CCTCTCCCCAGTGGGCCCTCCAAATTGCTTCTTCGACCGGTCCCCAGCTCACGCTCTCCGACTCCTCGAACATCACCACCAACCACTGGAGCTTCAGGAACGCCGGCGGGAACCTCTACCTCGCCACGAGCTCGGCGGGCACCTTCGCCACCAGCTCCGTCTCCGCACTCTCCATCGACGCCACCGGCACCGTCGCCCTCACCTACCTCCAGGTCGCCGCCTCCTCGACCCTCAATTCGCTCTTTGTGACCAACACCGCCTCTGCCGGAAACGTCATCGCCTACGGCTCCACCACCCTGCAGAACGTCACCTTCGTGAACGCCACCGGCACCTCCGCGACAACCACCAACCTCTTCTCCACCACCGCCTCCTCAACCAATATTTACGGTTCACTTCTCAATATCGGGAACTCACTATACTTCAACTCAACGAGAAGTCTCGGCATCGGCACCACGACCCCCAACTGGTCACTCCAGGTAGCCTCCGCCACGCCCTACATTGCTATTACGGATACCGCGGCATCAGCAGGGAACAAGCACTGGCTTCTTTCCAATATCGATGGCACCTTCCGCATCGGTACGAGCTCGGATTCGCTCAACAGCACCTCGACTCTCTTTCAAATAGATACCACCGGCCGCGCCTCTACCACCGCACTCACCATCTCCGGTCTCGGCTCCGGCTCAACGCAGTGTCTCCAGATCTCGGGGGCCGGTGCGGTCTCGGGGACGGGGAGTGCCTGCGGTGCAGGCTCGGGCACTAGCAACTCAAAATGGGCCACGTCGACGACCGACACCCTCGCCATCTCACCCAACACCGCCCTCAAGGTCGGCATCGGCACCACCTCTCCCCAGTGGGCCCTCCAGGTCGCCTCCTCAACCGGTCCCCAGCTCACGCTCACGGACAACACTGCGGGAGCAAACCTCAAGCATTGGAGTTTCCGCTCGGTGGGTGGTGGCTTCTATATCGCCACGAGCTCGGACTCGACATTCGCGACGAATACGCAGTCAGTTCTCGCGGTAGATTCAACCGGGAACGTGGGAATCGGTACAGGCGCACCGGAGACCAGGCTTTCGATCAAGGGAACATCGTTTTGGGGCCAGCTTCACATCACCAGCAATGCCGTGAACGGTGAAGCAGCGCTCCATTTCAAGTCTGCCGAGGACTCGGACAACAACGCCTGGATGATCGGCAAGAACGTGGGAATTTCAGATAGCTCATTCACGATCTACCGCAATACCTCGGGTGGCAACCTCCTCACCATCTCAACCGGCGGCAATGTGGGCATCGGCACGACCACGGCAAACTGGACCCTCCAAGTCGCCTCGGCTACGCCCTTCATCGTCATCACTAAGACGAACGCCGCCGCCAACAACAAACACTGGCTCATTGGCGCCCAAAACGGCATCTTCACCGTCGGCACTTCCTCGGACTCTCTCAATGCCACTTCGACCGCCCTTTCCATCAATGCCGCGGGCAACGTCGTCATCGGCACCTCGACCGCCACCACATCCGCCAATGCAGCCCGCCTCCAGCTTGTCTCAAATTATCCGCAACTCATCCTCACCGACCCCTTGGGAGGGGTGAACCTCAAGCACTGGGCAGTGCGCTCCGCCGGCGGCAACCTCTACTTCGCCACGAGCTCAGACAGCACCTATGCGACGACAACCGCCGCTTCTTCGACCCTCTCGCTTGTCTCCACCGGAAACGCTGGCTTTGTGGGAATCGCCTCCTCTACTCCATGGGGCACGCTCAGCGTTGAGATAGGCAATAATGACCCGGGCTTCGTCGTAGCTCGCCGCGGCAGCTCGACGCCAAACTTCATCGTCGGCGGCGCCCAAGGTAGCGTCGGTGTTGGTACGACAACCTCCTCGTCAACCATCTTCGTGGTCGGCAACAGTTCCATCTCTACCAACAAAGCGGTGGCAGCCTTCGGCAACGCCTCCGGCGTGTGCTTCATCACCCCGGCGGCTGGCTCTATCTCATGTCAGTCTGACGCACGCCTCAAGACCAATATCAATAGCCTCTCATCTTCGCTCAATGCACTCTTGGCCCTCAAGCCAGTGACCTACAACTGGAAAGCGGAAGACCCAGGCTCTCCGACCCACACCGGCTTCCTCGCCCAAGATGTTCAGCAAATTTTGCCTGACCTCGTCTACACGAGCGACTGGGGCACTCTTTCTCTCAACTACGCAGGCTTCACGCCGTATCTCATTGAGGGTGTTCAGGATATTTACCACAGCATTAAGCCGTTCTTCGGCACGACGACACCGATCGAACTCACGGCTGCAAGCTCGAGCACATCCACTTCAACACCATGGGTCGCCGCGTTCGCCGACGCCTCGCAAGCGCTCAAGGACGCTATCAACGCCGCAGGAGTTGCCGTCTACCGAGCCTTTAGCGAAGGGGTCTACGCCGCAATCGGCGCCTTCAACAAGGTCTTCGCCAAGGAAGTTCACACGGACAAGCTCTGTGTTTCGGATAGCTCTGGAGAGACCTGCATCACTAAGAGTCAGCTCGACTCGCTCCTCGCCGGTGCTGGACACTCTTCGAGCGGCACAGGAAGCACGAGCGGCACAGGAAGCACGAGTGTGCCGAGCGGTTCGACGAGCACGCCGGCCGCGACATCGACTACAACCACATCAACAACCACATCAACAACTGCATCAACGACCACGACCACCTCGACCTCGACCGACACCATCGCCCCGACCGTCACCATAAACGGCAACAATCCAGCGAACGTCAACATCGGTGACGTCTACTCTGACTTGGGCGCCACCGTGACCGACAACGTGAGCGTAAATCTCGGCTATAAAGTCTCGCTCGACGGAGGAGCTCTCATGGATCAAAGCCAGCTCACCCTGGATACTTCCGTCGCCGCAACCCACACCATCCTCTACAGTGCGACCGACCAAGCGGGTAATGTAGGGACTGCGACCCGAACCGTGAACGTCCTCGACCCGCACGCGTCGAGCACGCCAGCAACAACGAGCACCGCAAGCTCAACCGCCACGACAACCCCCTAATCCAGAAAAGGGAAGGGAACCCTTAATAGATATTCTCGTAGACGGTCTTGGAGATTTCACCGATCGCTTTTTGGAGTGCGTCAAAGTCGATCCCTTCGGTCATAATGCAAGCCGAGTAGGGTTGCTGCTTTGCGTATACGATGCCGCAATCGTTGAGGAATATGCTCGTGGTAATGCCAAGCATGTTTTTATCCCCTCGTTCGCCGAACTTATGGGCCACCACGGTACCCTTTGGTACTCCGGCGACAAGCCCGCCGCTGTATTCGGTTTGCGAAAGAAGGGAAAGGGCTTTGTCCGAGTATTTTCGAGATAGGTACGAGCTGTTGTATAGGGTGCGCAGAATGGCCGCATAGGATTTTGCGGTCATAAAAAGGCTCGTTTTGCCGTCGTCATTGGGCACCTTGATCCCAAGATCGAGATACACTGCTTCGCCAAAGGAAGGATCGATGACGCTTGCAAGGAGATTCGCCGCTTCATTGTCTGAATACCTGATCATATGCTCAAGGAGTTCGTTAACGGTGTAACTTTGTCCAAGCTCGATGCTGACCGAAGGAGGTATGAAATAACCGCTCTGGTCTTTATCAAAGACGGAGGCGTAGAGGACTTTTTTGTCGAGGACGTCGGGATAGAGCTCGGCGTACTTGTAAACCGCGATCATGAGAGGGAGCTTGAGAAGGCTTGCGGGAGTATACAGCTCGTTTTCATTCACTGCCGCGAATCGTAGTGTAGTAAGATCGCGCACCCATACCGAAATGTGACCAATGCCGCTCCTATTTTGAAGCTGTGCCACCTGCGTCGTAATGATGCCATCGAGCTTGTCGAGCTTCCCGGCTTTTTCCTCAAAGATCTCGCAATCGGGGTAGGGATTTATAAAGCGGTAGTGGGTCTGGCAATTGATCGCCGCCGTTGAAGAGAGCGGGCCTTTTTTGTTCGCGTATGCGTGTTCGATGGTCGCACCGATCGCGAGCCCTGCCGCAAGGAGGAGAATAGTGACGAAGCTGCTGCGCCCTGGCATGACAAGATATTCTCCCGCCGCCGCACCTTTGTCCAGGGAATTCCAGCACTATTTCCGCTACAATAGGCGCATGAACCGCTCCTCAAGGCTCACTATGCTCCTCGGAATCCTTCTGGTCGCGGGCGCGATTCTCGTCACCAAGGCGCTTCCGGTATTCGCGTACCCCGAAGTCAAGAGCCTTTCGCACTTCAAAGGTTCTTTCCACACTCTCCAGGACTACTTCACGAAACTGGCGCAGGCGAAGGGGGCCCCGTACGCCTACGAGATACTGCGACGAGCCGCTCTCCCGCCAGACACGGACCTGCATCTCCTTGGTCACGTCGTCGGGGACGTTTTGTACAAGCAACAAGGAGTGGACGGTATCAAAATATGCACGCAGGAATTTCGCAATGCCTGCTCACACGCCATCGTGGTCGGTGCTTTTTATGACAATGGGGAAGCGGCGCTCCCGCTCATCGCGCAGGCTTGCCAGCAGGCGCCCGGAGGCCCCGGAGCATACGGCATGTGCTTCCACGGGCTCGGGCACGGCGTGCTTGCCTCCGTCTCCTATGACGAGAAAAAAGCGATAGCGCTGTGTAAAAAAGTAGGAACACCGGAGCGCTTCAACGAGGAGTACAAGCAGTGCGTCTCGGGGACCATCATGGAGCTCACGGGCGGCGGGGACCACGACAAGGCGCTCTGGGCCGTGGAGCGCATGAAATATCTCTCCGCGACCGACCCGCTTGCGCCGTGCGACCGGAGCTACATGCCGGAGGAAGTAAAGCCGATGTGCTACGTGTACCTCACCCCGCACTTTTTTGAAATGAACGGAGGAAGTTTGTTCCATCCCGGCGGCAGGGAATTCACCCAGGCGTTCTCCTACTGCAGCAGCATTCCGGCGCAAGAAATCCAAAACCGCTCCTCCTGCTTCGGCGGCATCGGCAAAGAGTTGCCGACGCTCGCCATGGCGCGGGATATTCGCGTCATCGACCAGATACCCCCGGAGAAGCTCGCTCTTGTCTATAGTTGGTGCGCGCTCGGCAAGACCAATGAGGCGACGGGTGGGTGCGTGCGGCAAGTCGTCGAGTCGCTCTTCTGGGGCGGCGAGAACGACCCCAAAGGGGCGGCGCTCTTTTGTGCCGGCATACCAGCGGGGGCTATCCACGACGTGTGCACGGGCGAGCTTTTTCAGGCGGCCACCTACTTCCTGATTCCTGCCGATAAGAAGCGCGACCGCATCTGCGGCACGCTTCAAGGAGACGACCGGCGCTCCTGCAGCGCGGCGCTCTTTAGTATGAGATAGCATGCGGACGTTTTTTCGCGTGGGTGCTGGTCTTGTCGCTGCGGTCGTCTTTGGAGCGGCGGCGCAGCACTACCTTGTGCCGCTCTACACAGGAGAGCCCGGGAAGCCCTCTTTTTCCGGTACAAAAGAGGAAAGCGCGTACTGGGAGAGCCGAATCAAGGCCGCAGGAGGAGAAAAGGCGTATGCGGAGCTCGTTTCTTACAATCGAGGCCGCTCCTATGATGCCATGCACCAGTCGGCGCACCTCTTTGGCGGCGCACTATTTCGAACGCAAGGTGACTCGGCACTCTCCGTGTGTGATTCGCGCTTCAGCTTCGGCTGTTTCCACGAATTTTTGGGAGAGGCGATAGCTGCCGAAGGTCCGTCCGCCATCGGCAAGCTCAATGAAAGTTGCATTGAAGCGCTTCCCACGACCTTCCTCTCTTGTCAGCACGGTATCGGTCACGGCATCCTGGCATCGCTCGGCTATAGCCGGGCCGACCTCGACAAGGCGCTTGCGGAGTGTTCATCGCTTCCGCGCAAAGACCCCATAGGCGGGTGCTACGGCGGGGTGTTTATGGAGTACAACTTTCAGACCATGCTCCTCGACCAGGCGCGACTACGCCGGCCAGAAGGCGGTGACTATAGATATCCCTGCGATGACCTGCCCGGCGAATACGGGAAGGCCTGCTATTTCTGGCAGCCGCAGTGGCTCTCGGCTCTCTGGGGCCCGGGAGTCGAAAGTTTCTCCCGTATCGGGGATTTCTGTCGCACCGGACAGGCGGCCGAGGAGCGACGAGCCTGCTTCGAGGGAGCGGGAGAGGTCGCTCCCGAGTCGTCGCATTTCGATCCCGCGCAGACGACAAAACTTTGTCAGGCGGTTGCCCGGAGCGACACCGACGAGCTCTACTGTCGCTCGATGGCGGCCAACTCGTTTTTTGTCACTAACGACGAGACCAAGCCCCTTGCACTGACGCTTTGTAGCGGGTATCGCGGGGAACAGGAGGCATACTGCCTCTCGTACGCGCGCAATACCGCAAACGTCGCCGTGCCGAAACTTCTGCCTTGATGCGCTACACTGATGCCATGCGCACTACGCTAGCGCTTCCCAAAACGCGCCGTCGCGAACTCCTGCTCGGCATCCTCGTCGTCGCTGTAGGTGCGGCACTTTGGTATTACGGCCTTGAGCAATCTTCTGTGCTTGTGTCGAAGGCAGACGCGGTCGTGAAGTTGTGCGCTTCCGCGTCGGACCACCCGACCTGCTACAACAAGGAAATACCGAAGCTCATGGATCAGGGACTCTCCATGGAGGATGCCTTTGCCGTAAGTGCGCTCGTACAGCGGGAAGATCCTTCTTTCGTGTATTGTCATGTGTTGGGTCACGAGCTTGCAGAAAAAGAAACGGCAAAAGACCCGAGCAAGTGGCTCGAGGTCGTGCATCGCGTTCCCTCGGGCATCTGCAGCAACGGGGGCATTCACGGAGCATTCCAGGAGCGTTTTCGTACCGATGCCATGCCCGAGGCGAAGATAACTGAACTCGAACCGATGCTTCGCGGTGCGTGCGAGCCGACCGCCGATTGGCACCCCACATCAATGGAGCGGGCGACCTGCGAGCACGCACTTGGCCACCTTACGATGTACATAACGAGCGCCAACATAAACCGCTCGCTCGCGCTGTGCGGTAGCGTGGCGCTCTCCTCCGATGGCAGAGATTTTCGGCACCTCTGCTATGACGGCGCGTTCATGCAGATCTACCAGCCGCTCGAGCCGGAAGATTTCGACCTCATTCGCGGCAAAGAAGTGACGCTCAAGACGCGCGAGAGTTTCTGCAGCCGTTTTTCGGGACAGGAGCATGCTTCCTGCATCACGGAGAGCTGGCCGCTCTACCGCCTTGCCGTTCAAACGCCCTCCGGCCTCCTGGATTTCTGTAAACCGCTTTCCGGCGACAAGGCAGAATATAGTCGCTGCTTCAACGGCATTTTTTACGTCAATGCGGCAATGCTCAATTTCGATGCCGAGCGAATCGCAGCGCTCTGCGGAGGACTTCCCGCCGCACAGAAAGGGCAGTGCTACGCGAATTCTGCATCCCGCTTCATCGAGACCGACTGGCGCAACATCGGCCGCTCCGTCGCGCTCTGCTCCGTCGCGGCGGCGGCGGGAGTGGGGGAAACGTGCTACCAGGAGCTCATAACGTACTCGACGTACAATTTCCATCCCGGCTCCCCCGAGGCTCTCAACCTCTGCGATGAACTCCCGTCATCGTACAAAGAAGAGTGTCTCGCCAAGCAAAAGTCGTCATGAGCAAGAACATATCCCTGCGCGCAGCGCTCGCAGCGTTTAGCCTACTCTCAGCTTCATCGCCTTGTTCGCCCCTGCGGGACTGCTCGGCGGCAGAATATTTTTCGGTTGGGTGCTAGCGCCGACGACCCTCTGGACATTCCGCTGTGCACAAAAGTCTTTCGGCAGAGAGGTATACTTAATGCATGGCAAAAAAAGTACGCGTCGCGGTCAATGGATTCGGCCGCATCGGTAGGGCGTTCGTAAAACTCTCCCGCGAGAAAAAGGAGATGGAACTGGTCGCCATAAACGACCTCGGCGATATCCATAATGCGGCCTACCTCCTGCGCTACGACAGCGTGTACGGAAAGAGCGCCTTTCCCATCGAGGTGAAAAACGGCGCGCTGCTCATCGACGGCAAGGAGATAAGCTACCTTTCCGAGAAAGATCCGGCAAAGCTTCCCTGGAGCGAAATGAGCGTCGACGTCGTCGTCGAATCGACCGGCGTTTTCGACAGCTTCGAAAAATCCGCGCTGCACCTCACGGCGGGGGCCAAGCGCGTCGTCATTTCCGCGCCGGTCAAGGACGATGCACCGGCGGGAATTTCCGCCGCCACGGTCCTCATGGGCATAAACGCCGACAAGCTCAAAACCTGCGATATCACGAGCAACGCCTCCTGCACCACCAACGCCGGAAGCCCGCTTATGGCCGTTCTCGACGAGACGCTCGGTATCGAAAAGGCTCTTCTCAACACCGTCCACGCGTATACAGCGACCCAGTCGATCGTCGACAGCCCTGCCAAGGGCGACCTGCGGCGCGGCAGAGCGGGAGCGGCAAACATCACACCCTCCTCGACGGGTGCGGCGATAGCGACCACCAAAGCGCTCACGGGGCTCTCTGGAAAATTCGACGGCATCGCGATACGCGTGCCGGTGCCCTGCGGCTCTCTCGTCGACGTAACGTTCGTCGCGAAACGGGATACTTCAGCACAAGAAGTGAACCAGATACTTCGCGACGCGGCGGCGGAGAAGCGTTGGCAGGGTATTTTTGCGACCACCGAGGAACCCATCGTCTCCTCTGACATTGTCGGAAGCCCGTTCGCCTCGCTTGCCGACCTTTCATTCACCCGGGTCGTCGGAGGGAATCTTGTCAAAGTCCTCGCCTGGTACGACAACGAAATGGGATACACCCATACCCTGCTCATGCACGTCCTTGAGACCGGCTCACATCTTCCCTAACATGAAGGTGTTCTTCGGTTCCGATCACGCCGGGTTCGACCTCAAGCAGGAGCTCATCTCCTTCGTCGAAGGCCTAGGGTTTAGCGTCCATGACGAGGGGCCGTTCGAGAAGGTGCTGGGCGATGACTACCCTGACTATGCGTTCAAGGTGGCCCGCTCCGTTTCGAGCACCCCCGACTCTCGCGGGGTCATCATCGGCGGCTCAGGGCAGGGGGAGGCCATGGCGGCCAACCGCCTCCGGGGAGTGCGAGCCGCGGTTTTTTACGCAGACACCGGCGCTCAGCAGACGGATGCGTCCGGAAGAGCTCTCTCTATGATAGAGTCGTCCCGCGAGCATAATGACGCCAACGTGCTCGCGCTCGGGGCGCGCTTCCTTACGGAAAGCGAAGCCAAGAGGGCGTTGCGGCTCTGGCTTGAGCACAGCTTCTCCGGCGACGCGCGGCACCTGCGTCGCATCGAAAAGCTGGATGGGGAAAACCTCTCCTGAGGGCTTCTCAGAGGGCATACAATAGAAATATGGCCGTAGAATTTTACGAAGAGAACGATTTCCGCCACCGCATGGCGCAATCGGGTGAGCGGTTGGGCTGGGTAAGCAAGCTCGTCATTAAACTTGGTCTTGCCAAGGACGCGAAGGGAGCGCAGACGGTCCTTATCGTCGTCCTCATCCTCGTGCTCCTTGCGACCGCGTACACCCTCTGGGGCTGAGTATGACGTTTCCTCGTCTTGTCGCAGGCAGAGGGTTCACCCTTATAGAGCTTTTAGTGGTCGTCGCCATCATTGGGCTCCTGGGGAGCATCGTGCTCACGTCGCTCGCGTCATCTCGTCAGAAGGCGAGGGACGCGAGACGTGCCCAAGAGATACACTCGGTGCAAAATGCGCTTGAAGACTACTTCACGGCAAACCATGCCTACCCGACCATACGGAACGTCTCGTGCTCGTCGCTTAAGGGTTCTCTCGCGCCGGATACCCTTTCGAACCTCGTTACCTGCTCGGGTGCAGGTTTATCCACCTACTACACGTCGGCCGCCGCGCCGCACGACCCGCTATGTACAGCAGGCACGTGCCAGCCAGGTCAGGCCGACTACCAGTACGCCTACGAGCTCGACTCCAACGGCAACGTAAAAGGCTACGGCATCAAGATACAGTTTGAAGTTTTTACCCCGATAGGGTCAGCTTCCACCATCTGTAGGGTCGGGGCGGATACGGCCTTCCCGGCGGCGTGGTCAAGTTATCCAAACTGTTGGTAGCCATGGCGGAAGTTGTTCCCGCCATCATGCCCAAGAGCCTCGCGGATCTTCGCGAGAAAATCGCGCGCGTCAGGCGCTACGTTAGCTTCGTCCAGCTCGATATCATGGACGGGCTCTACGTCGCCCCGAAGAGCTGGCCCTTTCGGGGCGCTCATGGGGATTTTCCTGCCATCGCGCTTGACATGCCATTCGAGGTCGACCTCATGGTCGCCGATCCTGGGAGGGCAGCGCACGATTGGATAGCGGCGGGCGCACGGCGCCTCATCTTTCACATCGAGAGGACCAGAGAGCTTAAAAATACCCTTGCGTACGTGCGGGCTACCTACCCGAAGCTTGAGCTCGGGCTTGCTATCCTCAACGATACCGAAAGCGCCACGCTCGAGCCGTACCTCCCGCTCATCGATGTTGTGCAATTCATGGGCATCGCCCATATCGGCTACCAAGGAGAGCCGTTCGACGAGCGCGTACTCCGAAAAGTCGCCGCTTGGAGAGCGACACATCCGGAAGCTACAATAAGCGTTGACGGGGCGGTGAATGCAAAAACGGCGCACCGCCTTGTCGAGGCCGGCGCGAATCGCCTCGTGTCCGGCAGTTACATTTTTGAAGACCCCGATATCGCGCACGCGATAACGACCCTCACGGCGGCTTAGCATGTCCATCACCGAAGAAAAAGCACAGGAGCTACAAAAAAAGGCCAATGAGATCCGCGAGACGCTCATTTCCATGCTCGTCGCGTCCGGTTCTGGCCACACCGCGGGGCCCTTGGGTATGGCGGACATATTCACCGCTCTCTATTTCCACATCCTCAACCACGACCCGAAGCGTCCCGACTGGCCGGAGCGCGACCGGCTCATATTAAGCAACGGCCACATAACGCCGATACGCTACGCCACCATGGCGCACGCCGGCTACCTCTCCCTCGATGAGGCCATGACGCTCCGGAAATTCGGCTCGCGCCTCCAGGGACACCCCGAGCGCATGCGGTTTCCGGCGATCGAGACGACCTCGGGGCCCTTGGGCTCCGGGCTCTCTCAAGCCGCCGGCTACGCCTACGGAGCGCGCATGGACGGAGAGAAATTCCGCGTCTACTGTCTTCTAAGCGACGGCGAGCACGATGCGGGCAACACCTGGGAGGGCGCCATGTTCGCCGGCAACAACAAGCTTCACAACCTCACGGCCGTCATCGACCGCAACAATATCCAGATCGATGGCATGACCGAGAACGTCATGCCGCTTGAGCCGCTCGCAGACAAATACCGAGCGTTCAATTGGCACGTTCTTGAGATCGACGGGCACAATATACGCGCCTTTGTCGATGCTACCGAAGAGGCGAAGGCTATTTATGAAAAGCCGACCGTCATCATCGCGCACACCATCCCCGGAAAGGGTGTGGCCGAGATCGAATTCAATTACGAATGGCATGGAAAACCCCCGAAGCCGGAGGAAGGGAAGCGCTTCATTGATGCCATTCGGACCTTGAACGGCAAACTCACAAGCGAGCACCAATGACATGATGATCAGAGACGCCAAACTTAATCCAAAGCTCTTCGACCAAGACGTCGAGCAGGCCGCGACGCGGGAGGGTTTCGGCAGGGGTCTCCTCGAGGCGGCCGAGAAGGATGAGCGTGTGGTGGCGCTGTGCGCGGACCTGGTCGAGTCGACCCGCACCCTTGAGTTTCAAAAGAAGTACCCGAAACGCTACATCGAAATAGGCGTCGCCGAGCAAAACCTCGCGACGATCGCCTCGGGTCTCGCCAATTACGGTAAAATCCCCTTCATCACCTCCTACGCGACCTTTTCTCCCGGACGCAACAACGAGCAGATACGCACCACCATCTCGCTCAACAATGTTCCCGTGAAGATCGGCGGCATGCACGCGGGCGTCTCGGTTGGCCCGGACGGCGCGACGCACCAGGCGCTCGAGGACCTCGCGCTCATGCGCGTCCAGCCAAACATGACCGTCATCTACCCTGCCGACGCAGAGGAGGGAAGGAAGGCGACTCTCGCTGCAGCCGCGCACCCCGGGCCGGTCTACCTGCGCTTTGCCCGCGAGAAAACGCCCGTCATGACGACGAAAGAATCCCCGTTTGAGATCGGGAGAGCCTCGCTTGTATGGAAAGGGAAGAAGCCGGAGGTCGCCGTCGTCGCTTCAGGGCCGCTCCTCTACAATGCGCTCATGGCCGCCAGGGAGCTCGACGGGGAAATTTCAGCAAGCGTTCTTAACCTTCATACGATAAAACCCCTCGACAGGGAACTCCTTCGTGCTGTCGCGGAAGAAGCCGGCGCAGTCGTGACCGTCGAAGAGCACCAGATCGCGGGCGGCATGGGAAGCGCGGTCGCTGAACTGCTCGCACAGCACACTCCGGTGCCCATTGAATTTATCGGGGTCCGCGACCGATTCGGTCAGTCCGGCACACCAAGGGAGCTTATCGAGCATTACGGCATGGGCATCTCGCACATCGTAGCCGCAATAAAAAAGGTACGTGAGCGAAAACCATAATGGACCACGACCACGCGCCGCTATTCATATTTCTCTTCCTGATGGCGGTTTTTGTCGGTATCCTATATTTTGTCTCCGATAAACTCTGGGCGCAGGATGAATCATTTAGCCGCATGGCATCTATCGTCGATTCGATGCTCCAGAAACTTTCTCATTAGCGTATGCGTCACAACGTCAATTCCGGCCTCGGCACGCTCCTTCTCGTTTCAGTGCTTGTCGGCATACTGTATTTCTCAGGGAAGGCGCTCATTGCCCAGCAATCCTCATGGAGCGCGGTACGGACCTCTGTCGATACGCTTACCTACGAGCTTTCACAATGATGCCCCTCATACCCGGAGAGCTATACGAACATGTCAAAACCGGCGGACGCTACCGGCTCATCGGGGTGGGGAAGCACGCAGACGACCTCAAAGAGTTCGTCGTCTACGAGGCGCTTTATGAAAATCCGGTAAGCAAGATTTGGATACGGCCGCTTGAGGAGTTTCTCGGCGAGGCTAAGAGCCCGGACGGGACTTTTCACCCGCGGTTTCGAAAAATATCCTGAGACCAAGCCGTTTTGTACGATTGACAAGATGGCTTTTTGTGTTATATAATTACCCCCGAAAACCTGAGGAGGCTTCCATGCGAAAGCGTGGGTCGAAGAGGCATCTTCAGCGTGCCGCAGGGTACGCCGTCGGTGCCTACGAAGTGGCCGCCCATGCGGTGGTCCTCTTCATCGAGTTCTTTCTATTCTGGTTGGGTTGGGGAGTGACGGTGCTCGCGAGCAGCTTCGTGCGGTTCGTGTTTACACCCGTCTTCTCCTATGTCCTGCGTCGGGAGCTCTTCAATGTTCTCGGCGTCGGGGTCATCATCGCTCTCTGGGTCGTGATGGCAGCCGACACGGTCGTCGTGCCGGACAAAGCCGAAACCTTCATCAAACAGGACGACCTGTCCTGCATGACGGAGCTCATTTCGCGGGAGAGCAACTTCCGCGACCCGCCGTATGTTCGCGCATCCGTCGGAGAAATTGCCCGCCAGCGGAAAATGGACGGTTCCAGGGCCGGCTTTGCAGATTCCATCTGCGGGGTCGTCTGGCAGCAAGGGCAATTCACCGGAATGTTCCTCAATCGATGGACTATTCCGGCGTGGTTGTGGGCGGACAGCGAGCGCATCGCTCGCGATGTGCTTGCCGGAAAATACGCCGTCCTCCTGACGGGGAGTCTGTCCTGCGCGCGCTACTACAAGCGCACGGACGACGTGGGTACCACGTCTGCAGGGAGAGCTTTCTTCGAAAAGCTCACCAGACAGAGCGAGATCGGGCCGCACACGTTCTACTGCGACCCAAAGGGGGGTGTACAGGCAAAGAAGCCTGCGGCGAAGCCTCTCTCGACGACTCCGGAAAAGAAAACAGTGCCGCCCTCAGCTTCAACCGGCACCCTGCGGCCGCCGTCGATGAAACTCGTCCGGCAATCCGCGGAATACCAGAAATTCCTCGCTCGCGCGAACGAAAAGTGAGCGCGAGCAAAACCCTAAGCCCGAAGTCGTACGACTTCGGGCTTTTCTTTTTCCACCGTCTATTTAGAATGCTACCGGAAGAGGAGACTGTGCCATGTGCCAGACACTTTATGATTTGCGCACTGAAGCCCAAAAACGCTGTTTTAAAACCCCTTCGGGTTTAGCCAAATCAAGGCGGTACTGGAAAGATATTCGCTACTGCTATCGCGTTATAGAAATCGCAGCGAAGAAAAATCCCTACAGGCATCGTCTGCAGCAACAATTTCCGTGGAGAATGATATTTGAAAGCCTCCAGTTGCGCTCGCCCGGTTTCGCGAGCGTGCATGGAGACTTTGAGCGCAAATTTCACGAATTGCGACAGACGAAGCCTCGAAGGCGAAAAAAGAAAAGCAGGTAAGTTCTTACGTTATAAGGCACCGATAGGTGCCTATATTTTTTTTACCTTGTAACCCTCCGGAGCTTCGGCGAGATGCTTTTCAAGCTCAGCTCGCGTGAGGAGGCCTGCCTGCGCGCCGATGCCCTGGACGACGTAGGCGGAATTCACGGGCCCCCAGGCTAAAGCCTTTTCCAAAGGCTCGCCCAAGGCAAGGGCGACTGTAAAAGTAGAGGCGAATGCGTCTCCCGCGCCGGTGCGATTGAGCGGCGGCTTCGGATCAGGGAACATTGGCGTAAAGAGAAACTGCTCTCCGTCGTAGGCATACGCGCCGTTCGGGCCATCGGTAATGCACACCACCGAGGGGCCTAAGCGCCGCACTCCTTCGAGTAGCTCCTTAATGTCATTCGATTGGGCGGAAAGTATGCGACACGCTTCCTCCTTGTTGCAGAAAAAGATTTTTGAAACCTCGTACACCTCTTTCAGAGCTTCGTAGCCGGCCTGTATTTGGAAGGTGCCAGGTTGAAATGCGAGCGAAATGCCCGGGTGCTCTTTGACGTACGCCGCTATCTCACGCTGGTACGCAAGAGAATTGCCACCAAGCGAGCTCACGTACAGCCATTTCGGAGAGCCAAGGTTTGGAAGCATGTAAGGATACGCTTGGTGCTTTACGAGGATGGTGCGCTCTTCTTCATACCACAGTACGTAGTGATAGTTCGTCTTCATCCCGGGGTGAACGGCGACAAGAGACGTGTCGACGCTATCCTTATGGAGCTGGGCCATGCAGTCCTTGCCATTTTGGTCGTCGCCGATGTTGGTAACGAGCCCAGAGGAAAGGCCGAGTCGCGAGGCAGAGACAGCGGCGTTAGGTGAGTTGCCGACGGCGGGAACGACGTATACCTCCTCGTAGGGGACTTTATCGCCGAAGCGAAGGCAGAGCTCGCAGTTTTCTCGGTTGAGGTCGCAGTGCACCGAGGCGTCCTTGATGCGAATGAATGCGTCGGTGGTGATGTCGCCGATGGAGAGAAAATCGACCTTGCTCATTTCAGATAAGTATATAGCAGCTCGCATAGCTGCTTGTCCCCACCAGGCGATTTTGCTACCCTTCACAAGAGTTTCCTCATACCTGGGAGGGATTGATGAGAGAGCTACGGGAAGTGTTGGCCGGAAGCATCGTCATGACCATCGCCAACTGGCACCCACAATTCTGGCGCTATCTTGGCGAAGGCCGGTGCGAGCCCCTCAAACTTTCGAGCGCGACGGGCGAGAAGCTTCCTTGTCTCGAGAGTGCCGGGGAGCCCTTGCTGTGGCCGCTTGGGACGAACGTGTTCGTACTCGAGCGTGACAGGCTCCTAGCGGTGAAGCCCGTCGATGGTTTTGCCGGTCTCAGTATCACCGGCGAGGAAAAGCGGCTCCGACGCGAGAAAGTCCTTGAACTCGACTAGGGTTTGAGGAACCGCCGACCGAACGGTCGGCGGTTTTTCCTTTAGCGGGAAACCCCGCACGCTAGTGCGGGGTGGAGGTCATTTTTCCCTACAGCACCTCTGGCGCTCGGACGAACCCGTTCGCCGAAGCGAACGGGTTTTAGTCTTGTTATACTGAATCTCATGAAAGATTTGCGCACGCTCATCGCGGACGCCGAAAAAAATAAGATAGCGGTGGGGCATTTCAACATCTCCGACTCCGAGCAGCTTTGCGCCATCTTTAACGCCGCACGCTCTCTTAAGCTCCCGGTCATCGTCGGCACCTCCGAGGGTGAGCGCGACTTCATAGGGGCGCGGCAGGCCGTCGCGATGGTACGGAGCCTGCGGGAGGAGCACGACTACCCCATTTTCATAAATGCCGACCATACCTACTCGGCAGAGCGCTCCTTTGAGGCCATTGATGCGGGTTACGACGCCGTAATCATCGACGGCACGAAAGAAAGCTTCGACGGCAACGTCGCGATGACCAGAAGGGTCGTTGAGTACGCAAGAAAAAATCGCCCTGGCATGCTCATTGAAGGGGAGTTGGGCTTCATCGGCACGAGTAGTAAACTGCTCGACGCCATACCAGAAGGCGCGCAGATAACCGAAGAGACGCTCACCAAGCCGGAGGAAGCTGCGCGGTTCGTCAAAGAAACTGGCATTGATCTTCTTGCTCCCGCGGTGGGGAATCTCCACGGGATGCTTAAGTCAGGGAAAGAACCTGCGCTCAACATCAAGCGCGTTAAAGAGATACGCGACGCCGCAGGCGTGCCGCTCGTGCTCCATGGCGGCTCCGGCACGAGCAACGAAGACTTCGTCGCTTCAATTAGGGCTGGCATTTCCGTCGTTCATATCAACACCGAAATCCGCATCGCATACCGCAAAGGCATCCAACTTTCACTCTCTGAGGACCCGGAAGAGATAGCTCCCTATAAATTTATGAAGGGTGCAGTCCAGGCCGTCTCCAAAGTCGTCTCCGAGCGCCTCAAACTCTTCAACGGCCTCTAGAAGAACCCTAGACTTTTTTGTCCTCCAGGGTATACTACGAGCCCATGGTTGAGCTAAAGGTCAAAACCCGCACTGAGCTTGGCAAAAAGGCGAACGCCCTCACGGGAGGCGATATGCCGGCCGTTTTCTATGGTCACCAGGATGCTTCGACACCGATCGCGGTCAATCGCCGCGATTTCAAGAAGGTGCTTAAAAGCGCGGGTGAGTCCACCATCATCACACTCTCCGGCATCGGCGATAGCAAGGACGCCCTCATTTACGACGTGCAGTTCGATACCCTTACGGGAGAGCCGAGGCACGCCGATTTTTATGTCATCGAGAAGGGAAAGAAGCTCGAGGTCAAAGTGCCGCTTGAGTTCGTGGGCGTTGCCGGTGCGGTGAAAGACCTCGGTGGCACGCTTGTGAAAGTGCTCCATGAGCTTGAGATCTCCGCTCTGCCGCAAAATCTCCCGCACGTTATCGAGGTCGACATCTCTGCACTCGCGACCTTTGACGCGAAAATCCACATCAAAGACCTTAAACTTCCCGCGGGTGTCGAGGCCGTCGGTAATCCTGACGACGTCGTGGTGCTTGCCGCCGAGGTGAAAGAGGAAGTGGAGGAGGAGCCGCAGCCCATTGACCTATCTGCCATCGAAGTGGAGAAAAAAGGAAAAGAAGTCAAAGAAGGAGAAGAGGGAGCTGCCGCCGAAGCTCCGACAAAAGAACAGAAGAAATAAAAATCCGCCGAAAGGCGGATTTTTGCGCACGGGAAGCGAAAGCCCGCGAGCACGTCTGCTATACTTGTGGACATGCACAAGCGGCTCCTTGCTGTGGCGGTGCTCGCGGGCGCTCTCGCCCTCCCGCCGCATCTCTTCGCGCAGGAAACGGGAAGCGTGGATGTACAGAATCGTCGCGCACAGCTCGAGCAGCAGCTCGCGCAGCTTGAGGGGCAGATAGCCGATCAGCAAAAACTTCTCGACGCAAAATCGCAGGAGCGCGTTTCGCTCGAGCGCGACGTCGCCATTCTCGATGCCAAAATAGACTCTGCAAAACTCGCCATCAAAGCACGCGACCTTACGATCGAAGAGCTTCAGGGCGATATCGAAAGCAAGCAGGCGACGATAGGCGGTCTCAACGATAAGCTCGGGCGCGAAAAAGAGTCTCTCGCGCAGCTCGTGCGGCAGCAAAGCCAGATAGACGACTACTCACTCGCGGAGCTTCTCTTGGGAAGCGGGACGCTCTCCGATATTTTCACCGACATAGACCGCTTCGACTCCATCAAGGGAGCGCTCCATACCTCTTTTTCGGATATCGCTGACACGAAGAATCTCACCGAGACCCAGAAAGCCGCGCTCGAGGATAAAAAAGCCGAGCAACTGGAATTGCGTCAGATCCAAGTGCTCGAACAGCAGAAAATCGTCGCGCAAGAGCAGGAGCGCAAGCAAATACTCTCGCAAACCAAAGGTCAGGAGGCGGCCTACCAAGCGCTTCTCACAAGCAGCCAAAAAAGCGCCGCCCAAATACGCTCCGAGCTCTTTACGCTGCGCGATTCGGCGGCGATACCCTTCGGCAAAGCGCTCGACCTCGCGAATCTCGCCTACCAGAAGACCGGCGTCCGCCCCGCGTTTCTCCTGGGCGTCTTGGCGGAAGAGACCAATCTCGGCGAGAACATCGGCACGGGAAGCTGGAGCGTCGATATGAACCCGACCCGCGATAAGCCGCTCTTCCTCGCCATAACGGCGCAGCTTGGCCTTGATCCAAATCAGATGCCGGTTTCTAAGCGTGCGTGGTACGGCTGGGGCGGAGCCATGGGCCCGGCGCAGTTTATCCCCTCCACCTGGGCGTGTTTCGGCGGTTTTTACAATACGACGACCGGCGTGTGCGGCCCCAATCCAAATAAGACGTGGGTCGGCCCCTGGGCTTATGACGCGGGTCGTGATCGCATCAGAAAATTAACCGGCGGCAGCGGGGCTAGTAATCCCTGGGACAACGAGGATGCGTTTATGGCAGCCGCGGCACTTCTCTCGGATAACGGAGCCTCTGCGGGAACACCACAAGCGGAGCGTCTCGCGGCACTTCGCTACCTTGCGGGGTGGGCTAACGCAGGGAAGTCCGCGTACGCCTTTTACGGCAACGAAGTGATGGAGCTCGCGAGCAACTTCCAAAGCCAAATCGATGTCTTGGCAAGGAATTGACAAACCCTTTCAAATTTGCTTTATTCTTAAACAGAACCCGGCGTTATTAATGGGCCTCCAAGGCCTTGAGCCGGTGTGTATCTGAGTCGCCGAAACCGCGAATCGAAACGTGTGAAGTATCAGAGTAAGACGAGGACAGGGCCGGCTTTCTGCAGAAGCCGGCCTTTTAATTTTCCAAAGAAGTCCTCACGACAAATGACATCTGCAGTAACCTATCGCATTTTTAGCAGTTTTGCTTTTAGAGAACCCATCATGGGAGTTTGAAATGGCCGAGAACGAGGAGCTAAAACGACGCTTTCATGAGGTATTCGAGGCGTTTATCGCGGCATGCTTCTGCGAGCGTCACATCGAGTGCCTCAGTTATCGCGAGCGCTTTAATCTGCTCAAGGAAAGCAAAGAATATTTCGAAATAGATATGTTTTTGCTTATGTCTCGAGGTGTCGAAGAGCCGCTCTCGTACGCGTTGCGGCAATTCCTCAACCAATCGCTCGGGAACCCCGGTTTTATCGTGGCATGGGCCAATATGCTCGATGGCGTTGGAATTCTTGGCGGTTTCTTGCTTCCCGAGGGTTGTACTTTTTTCGAAGAGGATGACGAGGAAGAAATCCGTCAGTACGAATGGGCGGTGTTAGCACGCTACATCGAGGTATTCGTTGCAGCGTCCGGACGACCGCTCGGCGAACTCGTTCCTTCAGTGCACGAATCGTTGCGCGACCTGGTCCTTGAGCGCTGGAAATTCGCACGTCGATGGATTGGCGAGTACGAGCGCACGTATGGACGGCGGTTCCTAGAAACCCGGCAAGAGAGGGCAGTTGTCGTGCCCACTCTCGGGCAGATCTTTGGACGTAAAAATAGGAGGTCGGTGCTTTCCCGACAGGAGCTCGAGATCTCCTTGGTGAGAAGGACGCCCGCGCCGTCGCCTTGAGGCGACGGCGCCTTTCTTTACAAATCCCGATTTTCCTGCTATCGTCTCATCGCTATGAAGGCAGACATTCACCCAAAATATTTCGATAACGCCACTATCACCTGCGCGTGTGGCGCTACCTACACTGTTGGTTCGACGAGGGAGAAGCTCCACGTCGAAGTCTGTCGCGCGTGCCACCCGTTCTATACTGGCGCCGAGAAAATCATCGACACCGCCGGTCGCGTTGAGCGCTTTAAGGCTCGCACTGCCGCTGCCAAGGCTCACAAGGAAAAGAAGGCCGGCAAGGGTGAATAACGACGCTCCGGAAGCGCCCGCAGTTCCTGCGGGCGCTTCGTGCTACTTTTATGGACCTCACACCCTACAAAGAAAATCAAAAGACGGCCTTTTTAGCGTCTCAGTATGAAGGGCTTCTCGAACAAAAGGAGGAGGTTTTCCGCATGGCTCATAAAGATGCGACGCTTAAAACGCTTGCTGAGGAAGAGGTACGCGGTCTTGATGAGCAGCTTTCGGGAGTGAAGGCGCAAATGGATGAAATTCTTGCGGCCGAAAAGCAAGAAGAGCAATTTCCAAACGAAATTCTTCTCGAAGTGCGCGCTGGGGTGGGGGGAGAAGAGGCGTCCATTTTTGCCCATGAGCTTGCCGACATGTATCGCGCGTATGCCAAGGCGCAAAATTGGAGCGTGCGCGTGCTCGATGAATCTGCTTCCGATCTTAAAGGCTACAAGGAGGCATCATTTGAAATAAAAGGGAAGAATGTTTACAAAAAGTTGCGTTTTGAAACTGGGGTGCATCGCATACAGCGTATTCCTGAGACAGAAAAGAGCGGCCGCGTACACACCTCGACCGCTTCGGTTGCGATTTTGCCTATCCGCAAGAAGCACAAGGTTGAAATCAACCCCGCAGACATTGAAATGGAATTTAGCCGCTCGGGCGGAGCAGGAGGGCAGAACGTCAACAAGGTGGAAACCGCGGTGCGCCTCATACACAAGCCCTCCGGCATTGCGGTGCGTTGCACGAGCGAACGAAGCCAGGCGCAAAATCGCGAAAAGGCGATGCAAATGCTCTACGCGCAGCTTGAAGCGCGCGCCGAAGAGGAGGAAATGAAGAAGTTCCACGGCGCTCGCGCGGAGCAGATCGGTACCGGCGACCGCTCCGAAAAAATCCGCACCTACAACGTGCTCCAAGACCGCGTTACCGACCACCGCATTAAGGAAAGTTGGCACAACCTCCCCGGTATTTTAGCGGGAGATTTAGACCGGATACTGACCTCCTTTGAGAATAGGGAAGTTTTGCCCGCGTCAGCCGTAGAATAAAACAAAAAATTCTAAACGCTGTATCCAGTGGGCGCAGAGAGCGGCCTAGACACAGACAGCATATACCCCTTCTTAATCCTATAGGATTAAGAAGGGGTATATTGACTTATTCTTATTTTAAGAGTATAATTTTCCCCAGAAAGAGTGGCACTGCGCCATTCTCGAGCGTCGAAAGGGAACCCCCATGTCAAACCATGGAACCACCCTATCCGCAGGCCAGCGGGCGAATTTCCTCGCCGCTGGAGTTAAAGCCCTCGGGCTCATCGCTGACGAGCTCGGAGCGGAGCTGTGCAAGAATTGGACACACAACGGAGAGACATTGCAGAAGACGTTTCTCAATGCGCTTCGGCCGCCGGCCGCCCCCGCCACTGACTCCTACCCCGTCGCCGTGCCTTACAAGGGCAATGCGACGATCAAGGAGTTGCTCGCGGCGGGCAAGTACGATTGGACGAACGACGACATCACGGACGCGCACTTCCCGCAGGAGCGGGAGGGAGACGAATCCATGAACATCGAACTCGTCCACCTCAACCGCAACCTCTCGACCAAGAAGGCGCTCGCGAAGCTCGACAAGCAGGGGATGCGCCCTGCGAACGCGGCCGAACTCCTCGCCTTCGGGGCCAAGTATCCGCAGATGCAGCGCAGATTCCCCATTGTCGCGCTCGGCCAGCAATGGCGCCGCCGCGTCGGCTACGACGACGTGGTCTGCCTCTACGAGAACGGCGACAAGCGGTTCGCGTACCTCGACTGGATCGAGTACGGCTGGTACGTCTACCACCGCTTCGCCGCGGTCCGCAAGTAGCTCTTTCTATCTTATGTACCCCGTCCGCGCATGCGCGGACGGGGCTTCTCTTTTGTTGCAGAGCAGCATTTCCTCTGGTACAGTGTGTCCTCATGACGACCGCTACGTCGCCAAATAAAGAAAAACTCATTGAGCGCATGTTCACGATCGGCGCTCATTTTGGCTATAGTAAGAGCCGCCGCCACCCCTCCACGAAACCCTACATTTTTGGGGCTAAAAACAAGGTTGAAATCTTCGACCTCGAAAAGACCAGCGACCTCCTCCTCCTCGCCAAGGAATATGTTTCGACGCTTGCCACGACTGGCCGCAAGGTCCTTTTTGTTGGCGGCAAAAATGAGGCCCATGACGCTGTCGTCTCGGGAGCCAAGGCCATCGGCATGCCCTACGCTTCGGCACGTTGGATCGGCGGCACCATCAGTAATTTCCCGCAAATGCGCAAGCGCATGAACCGACTTGAAGAGCTCAAGGCAGACCGCGCAAGCGGTGCGCTCGCCAAAAAGTACATCAAGAAGGAGCTTCTTATGATAGACCGCGAGATAGAGCGCCTCGAGGCAAACTTCGCGGGCCTCGTCTCTCTCGCAGAGCTTCCTGCCGCGCTCTTCGTCATAGACCCTAAGAAAGAGCACATTGCGGTAAAAGAAGCACGTGATGCCCGCATTCCGATCATTGCGCTCATGAACTCCGATTGCGATGCGAGCGACATCGACTACCCGATCGTCGCCAATGATGCTACGGCACTCTCCATTAAATTCTTCGTTGAGGAGATCGTCGCTGCATACAAAGAGGGACAAAAAACCCACAAGGCGTAAACTCCTGCTCGTGGTAGAGTAATTTTTCATATGGCTATCACAACTGAGCAAGTCAAAGAACTTCGCGACAAGACTGGCGTTTCCATTATGCAGTGCCGCAAAGCCCTCGAAGAGGCTGGCGGTGATATGGAAAAGGCTATTATCTTGCTCAAGAAACGCGGTGCTGAGGCTGTCGCCAAAAAAGCCGACCGTGCACTCGGTGCCGGGGTCGTATCCTCCTACATTCACGGCGGCCAGGTGGGCGCGATGGTGCTCCTTTCCTCCGAGACCGATTTCGTCGCTAAAAACGAAGCGTTCGTTGCGCTTGCCTATCAGATAGCTCAGCAAGTTGCCGCGACCAATCCGACCTTCATTCGCGTTGAGGATATCGATGAGTCCTCAAGGGCAAAGGCGCGAGAGACATTCCTCCCTGAACTCAAAGGAAAACCGGAAGCAATGCACGAAAAAATCATGGAAGGAAAGCTCGCCTCCTACTTCAAGGAGCAGGTTCTCCTCGAGCAGGACTATATCCGCGACTCAAGTATGACCATAAAGGCTCTCGTTGAAGCCGCGGTCCAGAAGTTTGGTGAGCGTATCGAGGTCGTCAAAATGGCTCGATTTTCCACACGCGGCTAACTTCAGGACCCCCCTATGGGTCCGTGGTCCAGTATCGTGAGTAGTGGCGCCGAAGCTTCATCCGCGCTACACTATGGGGGCGCCTACAGCGAGGTTGTGTGGCGTTTTCACTAAATTCTATGACTTCAATCATCTTTTTCGGGATTTCCCTGGCGTCTATCGCTTCGTTTATTGGATTTAAGGCATGGGAGGAGCAACGCGGCATGATATTCCTGCCGGGGTTACGAGCGCGTCTCGATGAGGGCGCGATGAATCTTTCTGTCTACCTGCGGCGCGACGTGCCGGTGCGGGTGCGGGTCGCCATACGCACGGCGCTGGAGCACACGCTGCGGGGAACCTCGGTGGCCCTTATGCACTTTGGCAACGCCGTGCGGCGGGACCTCCATGCGCTAGCGGAACGCATCGATGGAAAGGTGGACCTCAAGCGCCGCGGCGTCGCTTCGTTTTATCTGCGCGAGGTTGCAGAACACAAGCGCTCTCTCGCGACCGCAACGAATCCGCGTCCTACACGCACGATTTAGACTAATCCTCGGCTCTCGATACAATGAGGACCGGGACGCCGGTCCTTGTTCATTACTGCCGCCTTAGCTCAGTTGGTAGAGCAACGCTTTTGTAAAGCGTGGGTCCTCGGTTCGAGTCCGAGAGGCGGCTCCGGAATTTATTCCGTGCTATTCGTCGAGCTCGCCGCCGCGGCATTTTCCGCGTCAAACACCGTGAGAATCGGAAGTATCTTTTCTATTGAAGCGCGGTCTTGAAGGCCGTAGTACACCTTCCCGTTTATAACGAGGGCGGGGAAGCGGGGCTCGACTTTCGTGATCGAAATAAGGGTGCGCAACGCAGAGAGATCGAGGTGGTAATCGAAGGCGTAGACACGTAGCTGCGGGTACTTGCCGCGGAAGTAGGTGAGCACGTCGCCCTCGGTGCCGCAATCGGGGCAGTCGCCAGCGTTGCTGTAGAAGTAGAGAATAAAGACCGGTTTATTTTTGCACTGCTGAGTTATGCGCTTCATGAGAAGGTAGTCCTTTATCTCAAAAAGGGAATACTGAGCCTTGAGCTGCTCTACCTGCGGATTGTTGATGCCGAGCTGGCTTTCGGTGAAGGAGAGGCGGGCTGCGAGGTCATTGAGTTCCGAGGAAAGCACTGAGCTCTGCGGCACGTCGGTGCAGGAAATCTCGCCGAGGAGATCGAACTGCGTCTCGAGCGAGAGTATGTCGGTCGAAAGCTTTTGTTGGATGGATTGCACTTCAACAACGCGGCGGCTATTGAAGAGATCGTTGAGGTATACGGCTGTACCAAAGATAGCCGCGGTAATGACGAACACGATGAAATACTTGCGCCAGTCCGATTGCATGGAGGGAGCCTAGCGCCAAGCGCTGGTGCGCGCAAGGGCGGCGTTCCAAACCGCTTTTCCAAGCCACACAGGGACGATGAGGCTGTAGAGCGTAAGGTAGCAGAGGATGTCGAATGAGAGCATGCGGTCTCGAGCGATGCGCCGTCCGAGCCCAATGAGAAGGAGCGTAAGCGGAACGAGGACGAGGACGAGAAAAAGTATCGCGCTCGTGTTGAGGAAAAAGAGGCTGAAGCGGGGCGCCTCTATGGCGAAGCCGGTTGCGGAAAGAGAGTTGAATTTTTCGACGATGCGCGCACCAAAACTGAACAGGGAATAGAGCGCCAAGTAGAGGCCTGAGTAGATGGAGAGGAATCCTGCCGGTAGCACGAACATTCCGAGTGCACCAAAGCGGCGGTTGAAATATAGATGCTTGTAGTCCCGACTGTTGAGGAGAAAGCCAGAAACCCAGCGCGTGCGCTGTCGAATGAGGCTCCCCACGGTGCGTGGGACCGTCGTGTACACGTGCGCGGTGTGGGCGTTCTCGATGCGCATGTGGTTCGCATGCATCCGGAGCGTCATCTCCATATCCTCGGTGTTGTGCGCCTTACGAAATTCACCGATGCGCTCGAACACCTCGGTACGATAGATGGAGAAAGGTCCTGGCAAAATGGGAATGGCCGAAAGGGTACCGAACATGCGTTTGTAGAAAATGCCGAGCGTATACTCGGCGCGCTGCATGAGCTCGAGGAGGTTTTTTGGGTTTTCGACTTTGATGGCCGGCGTTACGGCCATCACTTCCGACGAGCTCACGAAGTGGTGCACGATCTCGCGCAGTGCGGTCGGCTCGACGAAGGAGTCCGCGTCGAGGCATCCGACGAGCTCGGTCGTCGCCTCTGCGATGCCGAGGTTGAGCGCCGTGTGCTTGCCGCCATTTTCCTTACGAAGAACTTTCACGTCGCCGCGGGTCTCATAGGTTTTGGCAATCGAGAACGTCCCATCAGTGCTTCCATCATCAACGACGAGGATTGAAAGTTTTTCTTTTGGATATTTAAGGGAAAGGAGTGATTCGAGCGTGCGTCCGACGGTTTTTTCTTCATTGAAACAGGGGACGATAATGGTCGTCGACGGGTAGAAGGGAAGCTCACGTGAAGCGATGAATTGCTCCGGACGTTTTTCAAGATAGGTAAGGAGAAGGAAGACCTCGAAGTAAAGGGCAATGAAAAGAAAAAGATAAACCCCGGAGGAAAGGATGGCGGTGAGCATTTGGAGCCTCAACTATAGCCGCGATCAACTGAATTTTCAATGATGCTCGCTTTGTTTTGCAATATAAAAAAACCGCCCTTTTTATCGGGCGGCAGCGAGCTCTTCGCAGTTACGGGCTACCTGACCCAGGTCGAGTAGGCTCGGGGAGTCCGCCGGAAAGCTGACAGGAGTCTAGCAAGTAGACCCTTTCGCTTTCCCCAAAACAACGGAGCGTAGACATTCATGAGGCGTTTCTCCTTATTGCACGAGGCTCTATTTCGCAAGCTAACACGTTTCAACAAAAATGAAAATATACTTGTTCGAATTATTTTTTGTTGTATAAGGAATGTAGTTTGTAAAAGGAGAGGTCAATGAGTATAGAGCTCCGTACTCATGATAGGTTGGATGAACAGGTTCGAATTCGTTTTCAACCTACCATTCGTTACGTCACGGATTTTTTAACTGCAAGTCATCCGTCACGCAAAGGGAGCGTCTGCCCTTTTGTTAGGCCCGCCCTTGATACCGGGACCTGCTTGTTCTCAGTCGTACGGCGCGGATCTTTTTGGCACATCCTTGCTGCTGTCGAAAAAGTACTGATCGAAGTGAAGAGACTCCAAAACTCGTCGTGTGAGATAGAAGCTGTCGTCCTTCTCTTCAATTCGGAAATTTCCCACAGTGTTCTTGATCGAATTCACCGTAGGCTTATGCTGAAATCTATGGAAATGGGATTTATGCTAGGTATGTGCGGACCCCGGGTAGACACCCCCAGTTTGCACAACCAAAACTTTTTTCCATTCCGGGCACCCCAAAACATCATCGTCATTCGAGATCTCATCCCTCTCGACGTGCACTTTTTCCCATCCAGTCGTATCAGGAGGAGGTCACTTCGACGGCAGATGTACAGTGCCTATATTAAAAAATTTCAGCACCACGAGGACCCTACGGTAGAAGTGTTGGTTAGAGACGCAAAGGCTGCGGTCGAGAAAATTAAGGCGAGACGCCTGTGGTAAGACAATCGCCGCAGTCAGTGGCCGCTTCCGCGGCCACATTTCTTTTGACGAAGAGGTCGGAAGGTGCCAAAGAAATGTGATGGCTTAATAGCTGAATTTTTGCAATACTCAGGCGTATGTCGGAGAAAGGACATCTGCACCCGATTTCGCGTCTCGTTCAGGAGACCGTTGAGGTCTTTACCGGTATGGGCTTTTCCCTTGTGGAAGGGCCACTGATCGAGACCGAATACTACAATTTTGATGCGCTTAACGTACCGAAAGACCATCCAGCACGTGACATGCAAGACACTTTTTATGTGAAGGACATGCCCGGGCATGTACTCCGCACCCATACGTCGGGAGTTCAAGTGCGCTACATGGAATCCCAGGTAAAAAAGGGGATCATGCCACCCTATAGGGTTATCGTACCTGGAAAGACATTTCGTAATGAAGCGACGGACATCACCCACGAAGCTGAGTTTTTTCAGATCGAAGGACTCATGGTCGGTACGGATGTCACCTTAGCGCACCTCAAAGGCACGTTTGCTACCTGGTTTGAGAAAATATTTAACGGCGCCGTCGATGTCCGTTTCCGGCCAAGCTTTTTCCCGTTCGTCGAACCTGGGGTCGAAGTGGATTTGCGCCTTAGCGGCTCAAACGCACCTGAAAAACTTCGCGGAAGATGGATCGAGGTAGGTGGAGCTGGCATGGTTCACCCTCAAGTCTTCAAAAACGTCGGTCTCGACCCTGAGAAGTATCGCGGATTCGCGTTTGGGCCAGGACTTGATCGTATCGCGATGTTCAAATGGGGCATCGATGACGTGCGCCTCATGCACTCTGCGGATCTACGCTTCATAAATCAATTTTAGTCATGAAAGTTTCTTACATCTGGCTTCAAAAATATTTTGATACGCCACTTCCGTCGCCGGAAAAATTGGCGGAAGCGATTACGTTCCATGCTTTTGAAATTGACGGCGTTGAGAAGAAGGGAAGCGATACGGTTCTCGACGTGAAAGTTCTCCCCGACCGCGCTCACGACTGCCTTTCTCATCGCGGTATCGCCAAAGAAATCTCCATCATTACGAAAGCGAAACTCAGGAGTGATCCTCTCGTGGACAAGCCAGCCCTTTCAAAGAGGACAAACTCCCTTACAGTCTCTATCGCTGACCCGAATCTTTGCGCTCGCTACGCCGTAGCGGTCATCCGTGGAGTGAAAGTAAAACCCTCCCCGCGCTGGCTTAAAGAACGGCTCGAGGCGCTCGGGCAAAAGAGCGTCAATAACATCGTCGATGCCACGAACTTTGTCATGTTCAACGTCGGTCAGCCGCTCCACGCGTTTGATGCCGGCAAGCTCACCGAGCGCAGCAGCACCCGCGCGATCATTGTGCGCACTGCCGCAAAAGGGGAGACCGTAACAACGCTTGATGGAAAGGAGTATGCGCCCGCTCCCTCGATGCTTCTTATCACGGACGGTACGAGCAGGGAAGCGATAGGGATTGCCGGCATCAAGGGAGGGCGCTCGGCCGAAATTTCCGAAAAGACAAAGGATATCATCCTCGAATCGGCGAATTTCAATGCTGTCTCTATACGCAAAGCCTCCCAGGCGCTCAAGCTGCGCACCGACGCGTCGACCCGCTTTGAAAACGAGCTCTCGCCGGAGCTTGTACCTTACGGGCTTGTGGGCGCCGTCGAGCTCATTCAAAAGCTTGCGGGGGGCGAGCTTGAAGGGTACGTCGATGAGTACCCAAAGCCCCAGGAGAGCTGGACCGTTTCAGTCTCTCGCGATGAAACAAACCATCTCCTCGGAACAAAGATGAGCACTGATGACATCGAAGACATCCTTAAGCGCTTTGGTTTTGTCTATGAGTTTGAAAACGATGCATTCCATGTCGCGGTGCCCTTCGAGCGCCTAGATCTTCGCATCAAAGAGGATCTCATCGCCGATATCGGGCGCATCTACGGGTATGAAAATATCCCAACCATTGCTCCGAGCCCATTTCGGCGGCCCGTTGAGGTGAACAGGACGTTCTACTACGCCGAAAGGATACGCACATTCCTCGTTGAGCGTGGCTTTTCTGAAGTGTATACCTCGGTGTTCTCGACAAAAGGCGAGCGCGCGGTCCTCAATAAAGTAGAGAGCGACACGCCCTACCTGCGCACTTCCCTCATATCATCGCTTCAAGCTGCCCTTGAAATGAATTTCAAAAACCGAGAGCTTTTCGGGCTCAGTGAAGTGAGGCTTTTTGAGATAGGCACCGTGTGGAGCGACAAAGAGGAAAAACTCCTGCTCGCCCTCGCAATAAAGGGCGACAAGAAATCGCCCAAACCGTCGCAGGTGCTTGCTGAGCTCACCGAGGCTCTCGGTAAGAAAGCCCCCGAAGCCCTTGAAAAGGGAAATGCGGTAGAGATTGAGCTCGGTCCCTACATCGAAAAACTTCCTGAGCCGAAAGCGTACGAGAAAGCCCAAGGCATTCCCGAGGCGCGCTACAAGCCCTTTTCGCGCTACCCGTTCGCACTTCGCGATATCGCCGTGTGGGTTTCCGAGGAGACTTCGGTCGCGGATGTCGAGAAAACAATCATCGGAAACGCCGGTGAGCTTCTCGTCATGCACAAACTGTTCGATGAATTCAAAAAGGATGGGAAGACATCATATGCCTTCCGTCTCGTATTTCAATCTTTTGACCGCACCCTCTCGGATGAGCACGTGAACGAGGTTATGGGAAACATCGCCGCCGCCCTGAAAACGCGCAACTGGGAAGTCCGTTAGTTAGATTACTTTAGGTTCACAAAACCTTGACCCTCGTAGGCGCGTGCACCGAAGGTCTTGGTATCGGACTGGCCATCCTTGTCGGTAACGACAACAACCACCCTGCTCGCCTGCTCGTTCGGAACTGGGCAACCGTCGGGAAATCCCTTTGCCGGTCCGTGATAGAAACTATTTTTGGTGATACCCTTCGCTTGGAGGATGCCGGTAAGTTTGCCGCAAGGAGGCCCTGCGTAGACAAACCTCCAGGCAAGATCGAGGTCGGCCGGATTTGCGGGGATGGTCTTTAGCTCATAATTGGTTGGGCTATTTGGCTCAACGAAATCCATCTTTACCGCGACAATCTTCGGCTTGAAATGAATTTGCTCCTTGGCATCGCCGACGGAAAGAGCCGCGGCCCGCACACTTGCGATGCCGGCGTCAACGGAGGTGATAGTTACGCTCGCTTCGCCCGCGAGGTCAGTTTTAAGTTTCGATGGGCTAGGCGCGAGTACCCCGAGATCGGTCGTGAAGTTAACGTAGATAAGCCCAAGCGGGGTAGTGACCGTTATTTTTTGGCTCCCCGGTTTTACTTTTTGTCCGTTCACATACTGTGCTGGGCCGGTGACTGAAAGTGTCGCGGTGATCTTAGATTGGTCGGCGCCATCGGGAAGCACAGGATCTTTGGTAGACCTCGTTTTTACGCTAAGCGTATAGGTATCGCACTTTATAGCGACCGGCGTTTCGGTCCCAGGGATCGGTTTGCCGTCGGAGCCGATAAGAGAGAGGGTGACAATTTTTGGCTTTGGATTTGGTTCAAGATCCGATTTTACAATGTAGCCGCAAACGCCATCAGGGACATCAACGGTGACGCGCTGATCGCTCGGCGTCGTCTCGACACGAGCCGTCGCCTTATAGCTGAGATCTGTCGTCGGATCATAGGTCATGTATACACCCCCGCCGCTTTTGATGGCGATAAAGCCATGTTCACCCGCGTCAAAAAATGTCGCGCTGATATTTTTCGGAAGCACGGTATCTTTTGGAACTGAGATCGTGACGCTTCCACCCTGAGGCGCTTGTGCGGAGGGAAGGGGTGCCGTATCGACCGGTTTTCCCTTGCCACTTGTGGCGACGACATAGGCGACTATGCCAATGACAACAATAGTGGCCGCCGGGTAAAGGAGTTTCTGCCACAGATGCTTTTGAGTTGGTTCCATAGCTGAACTTAGAGAGTAATTATTAAAAGCGTAGCAGGAGCCTGGGGGGCGTCAACTCATACCAAAGAGCCCCTCGGGAGGGCGAGGTAAGTTCTGAGGGACGAAATTTCCTCTCTAAAGAGGCGCGTTTACTAGTCCCTAGACTCGTGTCTATAATGAGTCCCAGAATCGTCTGCCTAGGGCGGACTGGTGATCTTTTGAAAGGAGACCCCATGCGAGAAAAGACCACGATCTACCTCGCTGACCTTACGCATACCGGACAGCTGGTGGCAACGAACATACACCCGTTCGCCATCGGACTCCTTGGCGCCTACGCCAAGGAGAAGCTCCGGGAGCAGGTCGACATCGAACTGTTCCGGTTCCCGGAAGACTTGAAGGCGGCGCTCGAACGGCATCCGCCTAATATCCTCGGTTTCTCGAACTACTCGTGGAACTGCAACCTCTCCTACGAGTTCGCTCGCAGGGTCAAGGCGCGGTTCCCGAAGACCGTCATTGTCTTCGGCGGCCCCAACTACGGGCTGTCAAGGCAGGAGCAGGACGCGTTTTGGCAGCGTTTCCCGCTCATCGACTTCTATGTGGTGAAAGAAGGGGAAGTAGGCTTCGTTGAGCTCGTCAAACGGCTCGTGGAGCATGACTTCAACATCGAGGCGCTGAAGCACGCGTCGCAGGCGCTCTCGAATTGCCACTACTTGCGGGGGGAGGAGTTCATGACCGGCCCCCTCCTTCCGCGCATCCGAGACCTCGACGAAATTCCTTCGCCCTACCTCAATGGGTCGATGGACAAGTTCTTCGACGGCGTGCTCATACCCATGACGCACACGACGCGTGGATGCCCGTTTACCTGCACGTTCTGCACCGAAGGGACGAGCTACTTCAGCAAGGTGGTGCGTCGCAAGGATTTCGACCGGCTCTCCCGCGAACTTGAATACATTGCCACGCGGACCGGCTCGGTGCGGGACCTCATCATCACCGATGCGAACTTCGGGATGTACCGGGAAGACCGCGAAAAGGCCTTGGTCATTGCGGACATCCAGGCGCGCTATCGGTGGCCCGAGCATATCCACGTCTCCGGCGGCAAAAACCAAAAGGAGCGGCTTCTCGAAGTTGCGGCCATCATAAACGGTTCGATGAACGTCGCGGCTTCCCTCCAGTCGACGGATCCCGATGTCCTTGGGAACATCAAGCGCAGCAACATCTCGACGGAACAGCTCGCGGAGGTGGCCTCTCGGGGCACGCGCTCCGATGCGAACACCTACGCCGAGATCATCCTAGGGCTTCCCGGCGACTCGCTTAAGGCCCATACAACAAGCTTGCGCGACGCCGTGAACGCGGGACTTTCGTTCCTGCGGCTCTATCAGCTCATCATGCTCTTCGACACGGAGCTCAACACTCCGGAGACGAGGGCACGGTTCGGGATGAAGACGAAGTTCCGTGTCATGCCGCGCTGCTTCGGCGCCTACGAGCTTTTCGGCGAGACGTTCCCGTGCGCCGAGGTGGAAGAAATTTGCGTCGCCCAGGACTCGCTCTCCTACGAGGAGTACCTGGAGTGCCGTGAACTCGATCTTACGGTGGAAATCATCCATAACGTCCACCTCTTCCGCGAGCTCTTCGGGCTCATGAAGCACTATGATCTCTTGTGGTTCGACCTCTTGCTTCGTTTTCACGGAAAGCGTCGCGAATTCGGAGCCGGACTCCGGGCGCTCTACGACGATTTCCGAAAGCTCAACGAGCAGGCCCTGTGGGAGTCCGCGGGAGAGGCGAGAGCCTACGCCGAATCTCATCTCAGGGAGTACATCGAGAACGAGGCCGGAGTGAACGAGCTCTTCACGGCCAAAGCCATCGCGTTTTTCCTTCGTCAGGATGAGCTGCGCGACGCGCTTTTTGCCGAAGTGCGGGCTCTTCTTCTGGAGCGCGGGGAACTCGATGAGACGGTCTCCCGCTATCTCGATGAGCTCAAGGAGTTTAATCGTCTGCGCAAGCGCGATCTCCTCGAGGCGGGCCATTGTCTCGAAGGAACATTCCGCTTTGACTTCAAGGAAATCATGGAGGAAGACTTTACGGTCGACCCCCACCGACATCTCCTCGAAGTTCCGACGGTTTTGCGCTTTGAGCACACTCTCGAGCAACGCTCCTCGATGGGAAGCTACGTACGCCAGTACGGAACATCGCTTGTTGGCTTGGGCCGCATCCTGATGCGTGCTCACGTCAAAAGGCTCTTCCGAACGGTCTATATCCCGGGCGAGGCCATCGCCACCGATTCATCGGTGGCGATGCACGGGCTCAACCTCAACTCGTAACGAACCCATACTTTCAAAGAGGCGGTGAAAATCGCCTCTTTTTTCTTCCTCGTTTAACCCTTTGTGTAAGCCACATTTTGTCCCCAAAATAGACGAATTCCCCTTTATTTTCGGGCTTTTTTGCGCTATAGTGGAGGGGTAAAAGCCTCGAGCTTTTCTTTGTTTTTGGACCCTGCCATGGCTAAAGAAATCATAAAAAAATCATCCTACCGCGCCGAGGACATCACCGTTCTTGAGGGGCTCGAGCCGGTCAGAAAGCGCCCCGGCATGTATATCGGGACCACGGGCCCCGATGGCCTCCACCACCTCATCTGGGAGGTGTTCGACAATTCACGCGACGAGGCGATGGGCGGATTTGCCAATGACATCGAGGTCGCGCTCCTTCCCGGCAACAAGGTGCGCGTCGCCGACAATGGTCGCGGTATCCCCGTCGACATCCACAAACAGACCAAAGTCTCCGCGCTCGAGACCGTCATGACGACGCTCCACGCGGGGGGCAAGTTCGGCGGGGAAGGGTACAAGGTCTCTGGCGGTCTCCACGGGGTGGGCGTGTCGGTCGTCAATGCGCTCTCCATTTTCATGCGCACCATCGTGCATCGCGACGGCGGCGTGTATGCGCAAGAATACAAGCAAGGGAAGCGAAAGGCCGCAGTAAAGAAAATCGGCTCATCGAAGCTTCACGGCACGATACAGATTTTTGAGGCCGACCCTGCGATTTTCCCCGAGATCAAATTCGACTGGAACAAGGTCGTAGCGCACCTGCGCGGCCAAGCCTACCTCGTCAAAGGGCTCCGGATCAGCGTCATCGACGCGCGCGCCGTGGATCCATCCGTCGTTGATGAGGATGTATTTTACCTGCGCGAACTCCGACTCCCTGTGCCGTCCATGACCTTCTACTTCGAGGGAGGACTTCTGTCGCTCGTAAAATTCTATAATCAGCATCAGAGCCCGCTTCACCGTAACATTTTCTACATCGAGAAAGAGCAAGACAAGGTGCAGGTCGAGGTGGCGCTCCAGTATGTCGACGACATCGTCTCGAGGGTCATTGCCTACGCTAACAACACCTACAACAGCGAGGGAGGTACTCACATCACAGGCTTTAAGACCGCGCTTACTCGCACGCTCAATTCCTATGCGCGCAAGAATAACCTCATAAAAGAGAGCGAGGAGAACTTCACCGGAGAGGACGTGCTCGAAGGTATCACCGCGGTTGTCTCGATAAAGCTACGCGAGATCCAGTTCGAAGGGCAGACTAAAGCCAAACTCGGCTCGGTGGAAGCCAAAGGTGCGACGGAGAGCGTCTTCGGGGAGGCTTTTGCGGTATTCCTCGAGGAGCACCCGGAAGACGCTCGCGCCATTTGCAGCAAGGTGCTTCTCGCGCTCAAGGCGCGTAAAGCCGCCAAGGCGGCCAAGGAATCGGTGCTGCGCAAGGGAGCTCTCGAAGGCCTCACGCTTCCGGGAAAGCTCGCTGACTGCCAGAGCCGCGACGCGTCCGAATCCGAACTCTTCATCGTCGAGGGGGACTCCGCCGGTGGCAGCAGTAAACAGGGTCGTGATCGCCGTATTCAGGCCATCCTTCCGCTCAAAGGAAAAATCCTCAACGTTGAGCGGGCACGGCTTGATAAAATGCTCGCCTCCCAGGAGATTCGCTCGCTCGTCGTTGCGCTTGGCACCGCGATAGGTGATTCCTTCAATCTCGAAAAGCTTCGTTACCACAAAATAATTATCGCGACTGATGCGGACGTCGACGGCGCGCACATCCGCACCCTCCTCCTCACGCTCTTTTACCGCCACTTCCGTTCTCTCATCGAAGGGGGTTTCATCTACATCGCACAGCCGCCGCTATATAAAATCCGCCGTGGCAAGGAAATCCAGTATGCGTACACGGATGATCAGAAGACGAAACTCCTCGGCAAAGACGCAGCGCTCGCGCAAGAGGCGGAAACGCCATCGGAGCAGGAAGCTGCCGCCGATGAAGACGGGGAGGCTGAGGAGGTGAAGGGTAAGGAATCCAAGAGAGCGAAAATTTCTATCCAGCGCTACAAAGGGCTCGGCGAGATGAACCCGGAGGAGCTCTGGGAGACGACGATGGACCCGGCGCGGCGCGTCCTCAAGCAGGTGACCATCGAGGATGCTCAGGACGCGGACAAAATTTTCGAGGTGCTCATGGGCGAGGACGTCGCATCCCGCAAGAGCTTCATTCAAAGCAACGCCAAACTCGCTAATCTCGACGTGTAGAAAACCGGCCCTATAGAAACCCGCCCAGCAGTGCGTGCGGGGCGGGCCTTTTTCATTATGGGAGTATCTGAAGCGTAACGCGCGCGATGTTGTTGACCTTCGTGCTCTCGGGGATAGCGGAGCTCGGGTCGACGTTGACCACGAACTGACTGTCATTGACCGACGGGTCGGCACTGTCGAAGCCGAGCGTGAACTCGATGCGGTCGCCCGGATTGAGCGGCTGTTGCATGTCAGAAGAGAAAATGTAGTAGGGCAGGGTCGGGAGTACGGCATTGAAATTCCAGTAGGGAGAGGTTTTGTCACCGAGGTTCTCGACGACGAAGCGCACCGCCGCGCGCTGTCCGCGATGGACGACGCCGGTATTCGTAAAGACGTTGGTGATGGGATCGATGACGCCTATCTCCGTGATGCGCGCGGAGAGGTCTACGCGGCCGTAGGGGTTGCTCGCAGTAGTATTGGTGCCTCCCGTAATCACGTACGTGCCGGAGGTCGGCACACCAGGGTGGCGAAGGACGGAGCCCCCGGTCTTACCCGTGCTTCCTGCCCCACCGGCCGTACCTGTCGTTGCGGGGCTTCCCGTGAGCGAATCGTTCGCGATGGTGAGCGTCACAAAGCTCTCCGAAGAAGGAACCGTCTTTCCCTCGGGCGTAAAGCGCACGCGAAGCGGAACATCGATGTAGCGATTCTTGACCGAGAGGGGGACGAGGCGCACATCCGTAGTCGCGCCGTTGAAATTGAACGGCGTGTTGCAGAACGTGTCTTTGTAGGAGCCGGAGGCATCCGATGCCTTGAAAGAAACGCCGTCACGACAGTCGTAGAGGAACGAATAGGAACCGCGCGAGGAGCCGCCCGTCTTCATAAAGGAAAGGGTAAAGGGCTTCCCGGAGGCAACGGTATGATCGGCGACCGTAATCTCGATATGCTCGGCCGGAACGAAAATGGAGCTTACGGAAACCGCAGCCGACGCGAGGGCGGAGAAAACGTTCGGCATAAGGCGCACCGCCTGAATGGTGCCCCAAAGGCCAAGAAGCACTATGGCAATGACGCCAACGATCGCCAAGGCCCGAATGGCGGCGTTGCTGAGACGTTTCTGCTCGGTATTCATGGTGGCGCATTCTTACCACACATTAAAAATATTGTCAAATTCAATCCCTTGACAATTTAGCCATTTTGAGGTAAAGATTATCAGGTTTGTAGAGACGAAATAATGACATCATCCCGTTCAACAGGAGGGTTTCTAAGCATAGTGTGGAGGCAGAAATGGCGATTCTTGCCGACCTTTTTCCTCGTATTTTTCCTGACGCTAGCGCTCCTTAGTCTCGCAGGTCTCATTCCGCAATCGTTCGTCGACGACTCCGGCAGTTCGGCTAAGCAGGATGGAGCCCAGGTCCAAACGACTTCGTCGCAAACCCCCGTGGAAGCGGATGCGGTGACGGCGGACCCGGTCCGGCTTGTTATCGGCAAAGTTGGTATACATGTTCCGATCGTGAATCCGACGAGTCGAGACATCTCGGCTCTCGATCAAGCGCTTACCTCTGGCGTCGTACGCTACCCCGGCACGGGAAGGCTCGGCGAGAGTGGCACGATGTTTCTTTTCGGACACAGCAGCTACCTGCCGGTCGTTTACAACAGAGCATACCAGTCTCTAAACTACCTGTATAAGCTCCAAAGCGGAGACCTCATAAATGTTGAGAGCGACTCGCACGTCTATCTCTACCGCGTCGTTTCCGTCGTGAAGGAAGACGCTGCGGACGCCGCCGTCGATCTCAGCCGCCGCGACCGACACCTCGTCATCGCGACCTGCGACTCGTTCGGCAAGAAGAGCGACCGCTACATCGTGGATGCGCAGTACGTAGGTAGCTTTGCAAAGTAAGTAGTTTGTTAGGAGCTGTTCATCGTGGAGTGAGCCGGACTGTGGTAGGCTCCACGCGGAACAGGTTCTTGCAAGCGCAAGGCCAAGGCTAGTTCTTCGACTTCAACCAAAGGAGGGATGCGATGAAGATCGCAGCGCGATCGCCCCGCGGAGGGCTCGCCGAACTCATCTATCTCGCCAGCGTCCTCCTGCTCGCGGCCCTCATGTGGGGTTCGAGCGTGGGCGGTGCCAAGGCGCAGCAGTTCACCTATGATCGGCCCGGGCAATATACGGTCTTCATTCTCGGCTACGACCGATCTCTTTCTACCGACCGCATCACGGCGGGCGGCATCCCGCCAGCCTACTATTACGCCCAGATGCGCGACGAGGCGCTCTCCGGCAAATCCGGCGTGCGTTTCTTCAGCCGCGGCTGTGCAGACATCCGCATCGTAAAGGTCTGGGGGCTCTCGGGTTCCGCGACCGTTCTCGGACGGGGCCATTACGCTGGCGACTCGCTCCAGGTGGGCGCGCTCGGCGAAGTGCCGCTTACGGCGGGGAGTTCCTTCAAGCTCTGCGCCAACCCCGGCGGTGTCTCCCTCGTCGGACTCTCGTTTCCGCGCTCCGCGTGGTACGGTGGCCCGGACGTCGGCATCTGCTTCGAGGTTCTCGGTCCACCGGGAACCCTCGCGAATGCGACGCAGTTCGGGGCGGGAAGCCCCTTCATCGGCAGGGCGAACACAATGTGTAGCCTCACGATGCCGGCCTTGCTCGCAGATGCGAGGAAGGTCTGGAGCGGCTTCGCGTTCGTCTTCAAGTAAGTTCTTCGACTGGGGAAGGGACGTGGCACAAAACGTGTCACGTCCCGACCACTTTTACAACTTTTGTTGGTTACTGATTTTCGGTAGACTCTGCCGGAAGCCAGTTTCCTGCAAAGGAGACAAAGATTGTTCCTAACACCAGGGAGGCAGCGGTGCTTTCTCGACGCGCATTACTCGCTGCGTCCGGAGGGGCCTTGTTCCTTCCCGACGTAGCGTTTGCGGACGTTATCCGGTTCTACTGGCGACATCCACACCTCGAACAAGCAAAGAGACGCGACATTCGCCGTCAACTCGAACTTCTTGGGGTGCCGCCGCACATCGCTGTGGTTGCGCTCACCATCATAGAGCGCGAACGTGGGGCCGTGATGGAGCTTCCGCCGAATTTCGAGTTTCCGGGTATGACCTTTTGGGTCAACGGACAACTCGTCGTGCGGTGGAACGTAGTCGCGGTCACCAATGAATGGCCACGGAACTTCCCGCGTGCGGTCGAGGTCTGGACGGTCGAAGACAGGGACAACCTCCTTCGGTATGAATTTTTCATGCCGGCATGCGGTAACCTCTCGGTCTTCATCGTGCGGATCGCGACGTGTGTCTGCCCGCCGGAGCGTCCGGTGTGCAGAGCGAAGTAGTGGATCCGGTGCGGGACCCGCGTGTCCCGCACCGATCCAATTTTTTTTATGCAACCATGCACGTACAACTCAATTGCTATAAAGGTGTCCAAGACGCTCCCTTTTGTCGTTCTCTTTTCTATCCTTCTCGTTGGAGGTCTTGCTCTCTCGTACAATCCGCATATTTTTTCTGTCCCTTTTGCACATGCCCAGAACGGCTCGGGCGGCGGTGATGGCGGCGGCACGGGAAGCGGCGGCACGGGAGGCGCTGATGGCGGCGGCTGCGGCGTCGGCGTCGGCGGCGTAACGACCGGCGGCGGTGACACCGGCGGCTTTACTGATTGCGGCGATCCACCCCCGCCCGCCCCAGCCCCCCCCCCGACCTCCCCCCCCCCCCCGCTCCCCCCCGACCACACCCCTCCCCCCCCACCCCCCCCCCTCCCCCGCCCGACCCTCCCCC
>JACXTT010001453.1_pt1 | contig 39326 bp, 67 predicted proteins | sample 9270951 | NCBI WGS metagenome assembly JACXTT01 (sample SAMN15532306, study PRJNA645909) | rock metagenome | isolation source: weathered quartz diorite | place: Puerto Rico | collected 2017-06-21
CACGCGCTGCGCCCCGGCGTTCGGGGCTGACCCGGTTTAGGCCGCCAGCTCCGCCAGCTTGCGTTCCTGCAAGCCACTCAACTTGATCTGCTTGCGCACCCAGCGCTTCTCAACCGTCTCGGTGTAGGCGCGGAACCGGCTCGTGGGGTTGACCCAAACGCGGACTTCGAACTTGTCGCCAAGGTCGTAGACGATGACCGCCTCATTGCGGGAGCCCATAGTGTTAGCGAATTGGATGGCTGCGGTGTTCATCTGCGATCTCCTAATCTCTGAGACCGATCCTATACGCATAATACGTATGGCGCAAGCATTATTTACGCAAAAAAAGTACGACGCTGTTGCTTTTTGCGTATGGCCAGCTTAAAAGCAAAAACCCCGGCGGGTTAGGCCGAGGTTCTTTGAATGGGTGCCGGACGGTTGAAGACGGTGGCGGACCCAGGTCGTCAAATAAGCGACGACTTATGCATTACCACCGGGCGCGACAGAATGCAACCCCAGTCTGAAAGACCGAAGGGGCGTCGCCGGTCCTTACCAGAGGGCCGAAAGTAGCGGTCGATCCTTGGCGCTGTTGTACGACCAAGGAGGATGGGGTGACGGGCGGCTCCGGCTGGTCAAGATCACTTCCGGCATAAGGACTAAACCTCGCTTTTGTCGCGGGGCTTAGTCGTCTTATGTCCGGAGTTCGGGGCTTCCTGCTGGTCAGGACCTAAGAGTTAGAACCACCCATTGTGATGTAGTGAACTGATTTCACTCGCTCATGAGGGAAACGGAGTTCTTTCGCCGGATTGTATTGCGAGAGCACGAGCTCGACGGCGTTATGCCTCACGAAGCGCTTCACATAGGCCAGGGGCGGATCGTCCTCGACTTCGGCGTGGATCTGAACAATAACAAAATCGCCTTTTACAACTCTGCGGTGTGGATTAACAAAAACCACTTCCCCGTCAAAGTATCTTGGCTCCATGGACTCGCCGGAAATCTGTACAGCGTACGCTCCTGAGACATTATCCAGGACTGCAGGCGCAATTACTTCGTACAAAGCAAGCCCATTCATGGAAAATTCGCCATCTATCCCGCCGACCGCACTACCGTACACAGGGATTTTATTTCCGCTAGTCACATTTTGTGAAATAACCACAGCATTAGATTGCTCTAATGCACCGAAATTGAACTCGGGGCCTGCCAACTCCCATATCTCCGGCCTTGTGATTGGCGGGTTGCCCTTGCCTAGTAACGCTTTCTCAACCTTGGCCACAAAATCCCTCTTGAGATAGCCAGTCTTCAGTTTGCCGGCGTCGAAATATCGTTGGATGCTGGAGGCGCTGGCGTAGCCCATAGCCTTCGCCATCTGGTCGATCGACATGTCGGTGCGCTCACGCAGTTTGCGCATGCGATCGGCTATTGATTCTGGCGAATTATCCATCGGTCGAATAAGGCCATTAGTCATCTACGATTTCCACGTATTGACCTCGTACGCAAAATGCGTATGATGGCGATATGACCGAAGCACCGAACAACCAGACCCTCACCCCCGCAGCTTATGTGATTGAGAAGCTTGGCGGCCTCACAGGCACGGCGCGAAAGCTCGGCCTGGCGGTCAGCACTGTGCAGGGTTGGCAAATTCGCAAGCGCGTCCCGCAGAAGCATTGGCATGCAGCCATCGAGGCCGCGCGCTGCAACGGGGTGACGCTAGAGCTTTCAGATTTTCTCAAGAACCACGAACGGCAGGGAGAAGCCGCGTGATCATCCCTCCCAGCCATTCCTCAATCTCCCTTCCGCTGGAGTTGCCCCTCCCGTGCCCAGCGGATCGGCTCGGCGCTTCACCCCCGGCGCCGAGCCACCAATTCACGATGGTGTCGGCATGAGCGCCCCGGACGAAAACGGCTGGATGCCAATCGAGACAGCGCCGAAGGGCAAGCTCGTTTTGCTCGCGTTCGGCCACCATCCGACAACCGTCGGGCGCTTCGAATACGGAACGTGGATGCATTACTTCTGTGAGACCGAGGGCGGCGACATGCCCACCCATTGGCAACCTCTTCCCAAGCCCCCGGTGTCGGCATGAGCACGATGATCGAAACTGTGGCGAAGGCGATCTACGACAAGTTCGAAGACAGGCCGCAGTACGCTAAGCGCCAGATGAACGGCATCCTCGCTCAAGAGCTCGCCCGTGCCGCTATTGAAGCCATGCGCGAGCCTTCCGAGGCCCAGGTAGAGACGCTGACGCACATCATCCGGCGCAGTGCATGGGGCCGCGAAAACGTCATCAAGCAATACCGTGAACTCATCGATGCCGCCCTTTCAGGTGACGCATGACCGGGACAATCATCTACCTCTACCTCGTCGGGTTTTGCGTGGCCCTGCATCTCACTTCGTATGCTCCTGACGAGCGGCACATCGGCAAGGTTCTGTTCGCCGTCTGCTGGCCCGTCATCTGCCCAGCAATCTACGCATGGGCCATCATAAAGGCGCTCCGCCAATGAGCACCTCAATCCAATCCTCCAGGGCGTGTATCAGCGCGATCTGTAGAACCAGCAGCGGAACCTGGAGCATCAGGGCGCGCGCAACTGCTGGCCGTCGATTTCCTCAATGCATAAGCCGCGTGTCCGATCTTTTCCAATCCGTCGCTGTTGTTGCATTCAGCGACGTGATCTCTGCCGCTCACTCCCTCGGCAGTGAAGTGCTGCGGCTGGCGATTGAGGCTACCCGAACCCTCAAGCCTCTCGCCAGCCGCATTTTCAGGAGGGGACCGCTCCTGATCTGTAATGGGGGCCTGCACCCAACAACCGCAGGCAGGTTTTCTATCTCTCGCTTCCTTTGCGCGCTTCGCGTCCTGCAAGACTTTACGCGCCAGGGAACCGATCTGCTGCATTTCACTCCATCCGCCGAACCTCTTTGTCTCGGCTTAGTCGCTCTCTGTGACGGACACACAGTAGAACGAAAGGAAAGAGCATGTCCGACACGAGACGGGTCAAATCCGGCCTGAAACGGGGCAGTAACGTCATGAGTATCGCGGTAACCGAGGCGTTCGACTTTCTGAATGCCGGCATTAGGAAGCACTACAGGGGGTCAGGTGATACCCCCTCGGCAGCCCGTGAGCGTGCGGCAAAGGACGCGGGCATTTCTCCGGCTCAGGCCGAACGGCTCTGGAAGCGCTGGAGAACGATGGCAAGCGTGGATGGCGATGTGTATCGCGCCCTTCGCAACAAGTACGAGAGTCTGTGTTTGCGAGTAGAGAACGCGGCCGAAGCCATGAGGCGTGGGAAATCGAGGAAACCAATGCGATTGATCAGAGCCCTGCGCCGGTTGGCGCAGGCGTGGCACGCTCTGTGCAAAACAAGAAAGCAGCGTAAATGAAGATCGCGCTCTACATTGAGGACGGTCTTGAACAGATCGTCCTCACGCCCGAAAGCGAAACCGAGAAGGGCATTCTCGGAAAACTCTCCGATGGCTCGCGCCAGCTAGAGATCAAGCGCGGCTCCTTCTTCAAGTGCCAAGGCGGCTGGATGCGATACGCCCAGCCGTGGCGCGGAACCTATGACAGTCAGGACAAGGACGACGAGAGCACGCTGATCTTGCTCCGGCCGAAGCCGGCCGAAGCTGAGGTCTTCGGTGGCTTTGACGTCATAAACGGGAGAATCCAGCCATGACCACACACACCGTTGAAGAGGCGGCAGAACTGGTTTGCCCGCTCATCTCCAGAGACTGCAAAACAATCCATTGCATGATGTGGCGATGGGCTCAGAAGCCAAACCCCGACTGGAAGCCTGGAAGCAGCAGCATTTCGTGGCCGCAGCGCGATATGCGCGACGATCCTCCCATGTACATCGTCGACACTTCGGGCGGCTACTGCGGCCTAGCGGGGAGGCCATGATGGACGACCACCGCAAGCGCGTCCGCGTCTCAACGCCCGAGGGAATTTTCGTCCTCGACAGCTCCGGCCACTACATACCCGAGGCAGAGCGCGACGAACCTCTGAAGTATCGTGGCATCATAATCGTGGCAGGTGCCATCATCTGCTGGGCTCTGTTTTTCGGCATCGCTTACTGCGCCTGGCGCATTTTCGAAGCACTCGCTTCCTGAGACACCATTCTTTTTCGAGGACTGAATGATCGCGATCGAATTGCCTTGGCCGCCGCGAGAATTGCATCCCAACGCTCGCATTCACTGGTCTCGGCGCGCCAAGGCAGCGAAGCAATGCAGGGCGCTCGGCTGGGGCATGACGCTCACCGCAGGGGTTCGCAGGAGCGATCCTGATATCCCCCAGGCCCTCAAGGTCACGGCAGTGTTCTCGCCGCCAGACAATCGCCGCAGGGACGCTGACGGCATGCTTTCGAGCATCAAGAGCTACCTCGACGGGATCGCCGATGTTCTTGGGGTGGACGACTCCAAATTCGAAATCGCCATCCGCAGAGAGCAGCCAGTCAAAGGCGGCGCGGTAAGGATTGAGCTTGAAGAGGTGCATGCATGAGCCTTTGCCACTCGCAGGCCATTCTCGACGCGCTGGAGGCGGTCCTAGACCCCGAGCACGCAGCGGCGATCATTGACCACCGCAAAGGCAAGAAAAGTCCTCTGACGGCCTTCGCCGCCAAGCTCCTGGCAAAGCAGTTCGCTCTCTGTCCTGACCCAAATGCAGCGGCCGAAGAAATGATCCTTCGGGGATGGACAGGGTTCAAGGCTGATTGGTTGCGCAAGTCAGCGAAGGCAACCGGAAGGCGCACGGTGTTCGACGTAGCAGCGGAAAAATTCAATGGATCAGAAAGCGTATTTGGCGGTCGTCGGGATGTTGAACTCGTTTCCACAGGGCACGGGCAATCCGGATCTGACGATGGGAACCTACGAGGCAGTTTTGCGGGACCTTTCACCCCAAGCCGTCATTGAAGCAGCACAGCGCTTCACCATGGGGGATGTCAACGGCCAGTCGAAGACGTTTGCGCCATCGATCGCGGAATTCGTGGCTGAGGCTCGCCAGCGGCAGGAATACATCGACCTCAAGGCCAAGCCGCGCCTTCCTGCACCGAAGTATTTCCCCGGCCCACGGGCTCCGTTCCAGATCCGCCAGCAGAAGGTCTTGGCCGAATATTCCAACCGGCCGACCCTGTTCGAAAACGTCTCGTATGACCAATGGCGGAAGCTGAGCGCGAATAAGGAAATCCCGGTTGGCGCAGTGTGGTGTTCGCTCGGGATCGTGTTCGGGCCAGTCAGAAAGGCAGACGCAGCATGACCCTCATAGCCTATGCCGGCAAAGAACTACTGCCCAGCCAACCGCGCTATGAGCGCGCTTACGACCTGTTTCAACGCGGTCGCGACACACGCGACATCGCCGACATCATGCGCATCACCGAAACCAGGGCGCTTAGATACGTAACCATGGGACGGTGCATCCATCGTTCCCTGCCTTCCCCGTACAAGCATAAGGATTAACCAGTGTACGCAGTATCCTATCGAGCCACAGAGCGTGGCATTCGCAATCGCAGTGGCAGCATCTGGGAAAAGAACAGGGAACGCCGCTTGGTGGCCCAACGGGCCGCTTGGGAGGCAGAGCAAGCCGAAAGAGAAAAGCGCAAGTTGGAGGCGCTCAAAAGGCAGGAACGCGTCATTGCGATTCAGGAAGAACTTCGCGAGGCAGGCATCAAGCCAAACGGTCGCACCTTTCGCAGGATCGAAGAGCGAGCGATGAAGGTTTTCGGTGTCACACGCACCGAGATCATGAGCAAGCGGCGTGATCAGCACATTGTAGCGGTCAGACAGTTCATCGCCTACTGGACTGTGCGCCTTACCGATTTCTCCCTGCCTTCAATCGGTCGGCTGATGGGCAAGGACCATACGACGATCCTCCACAGCAAGCGGCAGTATCCGGAGCGGCGCGCCAAGATGGGCCGATATCTTCGCAAGGTTCGCTAATCATGAGCAAAGCGGCAACAAAAGCGGCGAAACTTCGGAACAGACGCGGTCGGCCACGTCTCGACGCTCCCCGCACACCATCCGGCCAAATCTCACGCTCCAAGGAGGCAAATATCGAAATGAACATGCAGCCCGCAATCGATCGCCGCGTTCGCCATTATGAGATCCACGCAGGTAGGGATAAAGATGGAAACCGCATCACACCCGAAAAGCATGCGATGGATGCTGAATGGGGATATCTGCTCGGGCGCATGCTCAAGGATGGCGCGATTAACAAGGCGCAGCATGAAGCAGGCAATCGGTACGCCGAGGACGTTGCTAATTGGCTTGGGCTAGCCGGAATGGCTTTCCCGTCAGCTCGGGCGCAAAACCTCTTCGCAGTTCGCGGGCATGTAACCGATGAAACGGAGACCAAGGCATCTCGTGCAAGGAAGGCCAAAGCTCATGTCGAGCAATTGTACAAGGTCATCACCACGGATGAGATGGAATCGTTCCACAAATCGATGACGCATCGTTCTATGCAGGTGAAGCGCGGCATAATCACCACGATAAATTCTGTATGCATCGAGGATAACGATTATCTCAGAAACTTGAATCCGTTGATGAAATCGTGGCTCATTTGTGGTTTAAATAGATTAGCGAGGTTTTACCAACTGGAGCAGGATGAATGAAGCGAGGCGAACCATGTAAAGAGTGTGGAAAGCCGAGCATTGCGCGTGGATTGTGCTCGGTCCATTACTGTCGCTGGCACCGGCATGGCGATGTCAATGCAGTGCGGAAACAGCGCCCACGGTGCTCGGTGCAAGGATGCGATAAACCAAACTTTGGCAAGGGGCTATGCAATATGCACTATTCCCGCCAACGGAAGAACGGAACCACCGAAATTTCCGGGACGGCACCTGGCGAGGCGAGAGATTTCTATGAAACAACCGTCAAGGTATTTACCGGAGATGAATGCCTGCTCTGGCCATTTAGCACCAAGGGGCCTGAATATAGAACGGGGAAGGGATACCCCCAGCTTCACATAGATGGCAAACTGCATGCCGTGCACCGGTTGGTATGCGAGATGGCAAACGGAGTTGCGCCATCCGATATTCACCAAGCGGCGCATAGCTGCGGCAACAGCATTTGCGTCAACCCCCGTCATCTGCGCTGGGCGACGCCAGTCGAAAATATGGCCGACACAATTGCCCACGGCACCCGCGCCGCGATGGGCGTATACCAGCGTTCGAAGAGACCATATAAGCCTCGGGCTCATCAGAATAGGGCCGTAATCAGATCAGACGGCACCATGTTCAGCTCAATTGGTGAAGCAGCTTCTGCCACGGGATGCAATCGTTCGGGTATTTCAAGTGCATGCACCGGACAGCGTAAGCGGGCGGGCGGCTTCTCATGGCGTTACGCAGAGGGCACTTGACATTCGCTCGCAAATCAGTGCTACGTGCAGGAAATGCTAGATTGACGCTTTCGCGTCTCAAAGCTCGTCCGGTTCGCCGTGCGGGCTTTTTTGCTATGGGAACCCTCCATGTCCATCTTTGATGCCATCGCCCCGGAAGTGCATCGTCTTGAAGCCTATCTCGAAGGCATCAAGGGCATCTTCGCCAACAAAGTCGCACTCGAAACTGAGAACCAGCAGCTCAAGGCCGAGCTTTCCCTGGCTCAGGGCGCACTCGCCGCCGCCGAAGCCGACGAAGCTGACCTCACCGCCAAACTGAAGGCGGCGAATGACGCACTTGCTGCGATGCAGCCTCACCCAGCAGCGTAAGGAGTAATTACACATGGCAATCTCCTATTCCGCCAAGGCAGCCGCTAAGGGCAAAGACATCGGCAAGCCTGGGAAGCAATTTTCTTCCATCGCCAAGAAAGCTGGCAAGGAATACGGCTCGGCCGCTGCTGGCAAGAAGGTTGCTGGCGCCGTTCTCGCCAAGATGCGTGCGAAAGGTAAGTGATGTTCGGCTTCAGCGATCCTTGGAGGGAAGCTGGCGTGGAGGCCTTTGTTCTGGGCGTGGCGATTTTCTGTGTATCGCTCGCGCTATCCTACTGGGCTGTGCGTCGTTGAAATTGCGAATAAGGGTGGCTGGCTAGCAAGCGGGGCGAGAGCCTCTTAATGCACCCTTAGCGCAGCCCGGGGCGCTTTTCCCGGGCAACCTATTCGAAAGGGAAGTGACAATGGCAAAGATGTCGAAGAAATCCTCGCCGACGCAGGCGCGAGCGCTCAAGCAGCACACGAAATCGGTCAAGGCTGCTGTAGTTCGCGGCAAGCCCAACAAGAAGGGCAAGTCCATTCGCGGTGGGGCAATCGAGTAATCGCGATGCACCACAACCACTGTCGTGTCCGCAGCGTTATCCTTTGGGGCGATGCCAAGAAGAGCGTCCCTCGGTACTTCGAAAGTGTTCGGCATGGAGGCACTTTCGCCCGAACGGGAATTGTCGCATCGATGGCGGACGGCGCTGTTCGGACAGGCGCGCTGTATCACCTGAAGCCAGAGCGAGCCGTCGAACTGTCACGGGAAGGTAAGCGATGAAGAAGCCTCGCGAATTCAATGGCGCCCACGCTGCCGCTAAACAGAGCTTGGCAGGTGCATCTCGCCAGGACGCATATGCATCTGACTATGCAGGCCTCAAGGGCCTCAATGGAACTGATCGCCATGTTCGCGGCGACGATCCGCTGAATGCGTCCTCAAGGTCGGTCAATTCGAAGCTGGCTCAGCCGCGCTACAACAATTCATAATCATCCGCTTATGGATTTCAAAAGTTTAGGTGAGTTAAATGGCTAGGCCGAAGTCTGAAAAGACATTCGCCAACATGCTGCGCCTTCAGCTGAAGGAAGCGCATGCATCTGGGGGTGACAATCTGCGCAAGGTGGCCGAAGCGCTTGTCAATAAGGCAATCGATGGCGATGTGCCTGCCATCCGCGAAATAGCCGATCGCATTGACGGTAAGGTGCCACAGGCTGTCGTCGGCGATAACGAAAGCGATCCAATCAGCCTGGTGCACGTAATCGAGCGGCGTCTTGTCAGGCCGAACTCTCGCAATTGAAACCGCCGAGGTTTTTGAACCTCTCATTGCTCCCGCTCGGTACAAAGGCGCGCATGGTGGTCGCGGCTCAGGCAAGTCGCATTTCTTCGCCGGGCTACTGATCGAAGATAGTCTTGCGGAAAAAGGAATACGCTCGGTCTGCATTCGCGAGGTGCAAAAGAGCCTGAAAGACTCGGCTAAGAGACTCATTGAGGACAAACTAGCCGACTTCGGGCTTGGCGAGGCGGATGGCTTCAAAGTCTTTCGCGAAGTCATCGAAACGCCCGGTGATGGCCTGATCACCTTTCAAGGCATGCAGGATCACACAGCGGAATCGATCAAGTCGCTTGAGGGATTTAGCCGGGCTTGGGTTGAGGAGGCACAAACGCTCTCAGCCCGCTCATTGTCGCTGCTGCGTCCGACAATCCGCGCTGAAGGCTCACAGCTCTGGTTCAGCTGGAATCCAAGGCTGAAGAATGATCCCGTCGACGAGATGCTGCGCGGTGATTTGCCGACCGGTGCAAAAGTGGTCCGTGCGAACTGGTCTGACAATCCATGGCTCCCTTCGGTGCTTGAGCAAGAAAGGCTGGATTGCCTGCGGACGAAGCCAGATCAATATGACCACATTTGGGAAGGTGGGTATGCTTCGGTTCTTGCTGGTGCTTATTATGCTCAAAGCCTTGCATTGGCGCGGTCTGAGGGCCGAATTGGCACCGTGGCGCGCGATCCGGTGTTGCCGATAAAGGCATTCTGGGATCTGGGCGTAAAGGATGCCACCGCAATCTGGGTGGCTCAATTCGTCGGGCGTGAAATCCGGATTATCGATTACTACGAAGCGGTCAATCAGCCGCTCGCAACGCATTTCGAGTGGCTGAGAAGCCGGGGTTATTCGAACGCACAATGCTATCTGCCACATGATGGCTCGCATCCTGACAATGTGTACGCCGCTCCGTTTGAGGATCACGTCCGGGCTGCGGGCTTCGACACCGAGATAATCAGGAACCAAGGCAAGAGCGCTGCAATGCGACGTGTTGAGGCAGCCCGGCGCCTGTTCTCGTCCATCTGGTTCAACGAACCGACATGTCACGCAGGCCTCGACGCGCTCGGCTGGTACCACGAAAACCGTGACGAACAGCGTAATATCGGGCTCGGGCCGAAGCATGACTGGTCATCACATGGTGCCGATGCCTTCGGTCTGATGTGCGTCGCCTATGAGATGCCTGGCAAGAAGACGCCTGAGAACACCCGCGCCAGAGCATTGGCCAGGAGCATCGTGTAGCAAATGGCCGCAAAAGCGAAGCGAATGGGCGAAACCGAGCTTAAAGCGCTAGTCCAGCGCGAAATCTCGCACGCCGATTCCAATCGCTCCATCGTGCTCAAGAAGCAGATCACCGCGCTTGAGTACTACCAGGGCATCATGAAGGACGTTCCGGCCGAAACCGGACGTTCTGCGGCAATGTCGCGCGATCTGGCCGATACGCTGGGCTGGATTCTTCCCGGCATCATGCGGGTTTACACCGCGTCGGAGCACATGGCGATCGCAGAGCCTGTGAAGCCCAACGATGTCGCTGGTGCTGCGCAAGCCACGGACGACATGAACTACACGTTCTGGAAGGACAATGACGGCTATCGCATCGTCTACAACGCGACATGGGATAGTTTGCTGACAGGCGACGGCATCGTCAAGGTGTATTGGGAGGATACACCCGAGATCGACATTTCGGTGCATACCGGCCTGTCCGACGATCAGATCACGATGCTGCTGCAGTCGAATGACGAGATCAATGAAAAGATCGAGGTCATCGAGCATTCGGCAACAAGCCAGATGGCAGCGGACGAGCAGGGCAATCTGGTCTCCGATCCGCAGCGAACCCATGATGTCAAGATCAAGCGCACCTATTCGGGGGGGAAAGTCTGTGTCGAGGCCATTCCGCCGGAAAACTACGGCAAGGATGGTGATACAAAGACCTGCGATGATAGCAAATTCCAGTATCATCGGGAACAGAAATCGCGCTCTGACCTGATTGCGATGGGTTTCGACAGGAAAAAGGTCGAAGCGCTCAACAAGGTCTCGGACGAAGAATCCACGGCTGAAATCGCCCGTGATGATCGGGCAAAGTATGAGGATCACGATCCGTCGGTGGATCTCGTCGATCTGTTTGATTGCTATGTGCGCGTCGACATGGACGACGATGGCGTGGCAGAACTCTATCGCGTCTATTACGCTGGAACGCGGGAAGGCGGCGACATCCTCGACTGGGAGGAATGGGACGACGAACTGCCGTTCGACAGCATTCCATGCTCTCCGATGCCACATCGCTTCGAAAGCGCCTCGCTGGCCGATGAGACAATGGATGTGCAGCGCATCAAGACGGTGATGCTGCGCCAGGCGCTCGACAACACCTATGCGACAAACAACCCACAGCGCTTTGTTGTGGGTGAGATCACCAATCCGGAGGAGTTATTTTCGCCGAGCTTCGGCGGCGCAGTGTTCGGCAAGCAAGGTAGTAGCGTCACGCCGCTCACTGTGCCGTTCGTTGCCAATCACGCCTATGACGCGATCAACTACATGGATCAGGTCATCGAGCGCCGTACGGGCGTTTCACGTACAACCATGGCGCTCGATCCCGACGCGCTGCAGAACCAGACCGCAACGGCCAACCAGAACGCAAGGGACGCAGCTTATTCCCAGATTGAACTGATCGCCCGCAACCAGGCCGAGCTTGGCTGGAAGAAAGTCTTCCGCAAGATCATGCGGTTGCAGATCAGGCACCAGAACCAGCCGCGCATCATCCGCATGCGGGGCAATTTTACCCAGGTCGATCCGCGCCAGTGGAATGCGGACATGGACGTGACGATCAATGTCGGTCTCGGCAGTGGTTCACGCGATCGCGACATGATGGCATTGCAGCAGGTGTTGAGCAACCAGACGGCACTGGCGCAGCAGGTTGCGGCACTTTCCCCGGCTCGGGCTATGGAAATGCTGCCCTACATCACGCGCACGATGATGAAGCAGGCCGAAAGCGCAGGCATCAAGTCGCCTGAGCTGTTCTATCCTGAAATCACGCCGCAGGACGTTCAGCAAGCTCAGCAGCAGATGGCGCAGGCTCAACAGCAGCAGGCCCAGCAGGGCGATCCGAAGGTGCAGGCGGCACAGATTCAGGGCCAGACGAAGCTGCAGGCCGCCCAGATGGCAGCTGCTACGGCTCAGCAGCAGAACCAACTGAAGACGCAAGCGCAGATGCAGTACAACCAGCAGAAGATTGCTGCGCATTATGCGCTTGGCCAGCAGAAGGCAATCAACGAGCAGCAGATTGGCATTGCCAAGCTTGGCTTGCAGCGCGAGCAGACCGGCGCCGAACTGGCGATGCGCAGCAAGCAGATCGATGGCGAACTGGCGCTGAAGGCTACGGGTGTGATGCATGACATCATCACGCCTGTACATATCGGTGGAGCGCCAGGTTGACGGAAGAAGATCGCATCCGCGCCGTCAACGCCGACACGCTCAGGCAAGACCCAACGTTCCAGGCTGCGGTGCTTGAGGCTCGTAAGGATGCACTGGAAGAACTCGCCCGCATTGAGCCGGTCGATATCGAAGCCATTCGCAACGCCCAGGCTAAGGTCAGGGCGATTGATGCACTCACAACTGCGCTTGCTTCCTTCATCCTGAAGGGCATGCAGCGCCGGAATCCTGCCGTTTAGGCAGAACAACGGGCCACCCGACTAGTAGCAACCGCAAGGTCAAGCGAAGTCGTCGGAGCCATTCCCCAGAAGGAAAACCTTATGACTGCTGTCAACCCTGATGAAGGGAACAGCGGCACGTTGTCTCTTATGGAGGCAGCGGCCGCCTACGCTAATCCAGTCGAGGCCGAGGAACCCGAACAGGGTCAACCGGAGGTCGAAGAGGAAGCGGTTGCGGAACATCAGGCCGGTGACGAAACCGAACCTGATACCGAAGACGAAGGTCAAGCCGAGCCCGAAGAACCCGAGCACGAGGAACCTGAAGCCACTCCCAGCAAGCCGAAAGAGCCGGCCTACGCCGACAAACTTGCCAAGGTGAAACTGGCCGATGGGTCCGAACTGACGGTTGACGAGCTTATCCGAGGCAACCTTCGCGATCGCGACTACAGGCAGAAGACGATGGCATTGGCCGAGCAGGAACGCTCGTTCAAGACCAAGTCCGAACAGATCACGCAGGCTGAACAGCAGGCGAACCAAGACCGGGAGTTCATGATTCAACTCCTGCAATCGGTGATGCCGGCCAGGCCCGATCCTTCCATGTACATGCACGATCCGATCGGCTTCGGCCAGCAGGATCTGCAGTACCGCACGCGCAAGGAACAGTTGGACTACCTCGTCGCCCAGCAGCAGCAGTTCGCACAGAAACGCCAAGCTGACCAAGGCACGATGGTCCAGCAGGTCCGTGACCGTGAATGGCAGGCCACGCTCGAAGTAATGCCCGAACTTCGCGATCCCAACAAACTTAATTCGTTTGCAGGGGAAATCTCGAAGCACGGCGCCGAGTACGGCTTCACTCCGCAGGAAATCCAGACCCAGCTTGGGCTGGACCACCGCCAGATCATGGTGCTGCGGGACGCCATCAAGTGGAGGAATCTCCAGGCCCAGAAAGCCAAGGTTCCAGCGAAAGTCGAGGGACGACCGCCCGTAATGAAGAGCGGCACCCGTCCAACGGCCGACACGCAAAAAGCCAAGGAAGCCAAGACTGCGATGGATCGCCTGAAATCATCCGGCTCCGTCAAGGACGGAATTGCCGCCCTCCTCGCTCTTGAACAAGGATAGCCATCATGGCCGCACCACTTAATACGGTACTCAGTACCGTTGCGATTGGTAACCGCGAGCAGCTTTCGAACATCGTCTCGCGCATTACCCCTGAAGATACTCCCATCTACTCCTACGCCGGCGCCGAAAAGACGCAGGGCGTTCACCCGGAATGGGAAACCGACGTTCTGCGCGCACCGAAAGCCAATGCGCAGATCGAAGGTGACGACTACGTTTTCGATGCTCTCATCCAGCCGACGCGCCTGGGCAACTACACCCAGATCTATTCGCAGGGCTGGTCGTTCTCCGGCTCGCAGCAGGCGGTTGAAAACGCCGGCAACGTCGTCAAGGTCGCCGAGAAGAAGATCAAGGCAGCCATCGAAGTCCGCAAGGATGTCGAACTGTCCTGGCTCACCAACACGGCCTCCCTCAGCGGCGCCCAGCGCTTCACTGGCGGTTTGCCCTCGTGGTTCGTCACCAACACCAATCGTGGTTCTGGTGGCGCAAACGGCGGCTTCAACACCGGTACTGGCCTGACGGTCGCGGAAACCACCGGCACGCAGCGTGCGTTCACGCAGGCGATGCTCGATACCACGATGCAGTCCGTCTACGTGTCTGGCGGCAACTGCGACACGCTGTTTGTGTCGCCGTACGTCAAGTCGGTGTTCGTCACCTTCATGTCGAACGCCAGCGTCGCCAACTTCCGCTATGCGGCCAGCGACAAGGGCAAGAATACGATCATCGGCACCGCCGATATCTATGAAGGCCCGTTCGGCAAGGTCACGATCATGCCGGACCGCGTCATGGCTACCTCGGCGGCTGTGGCTCGTCGTGCCTACCTGGCGGACAGCAACTTCATCTCGAAGATTGCGCTGCGTCCGATTCAGGAAGATCCCGGCCTTGCCAAGACCGGCGACAGCCAGAAGGGCGTCATCATCGGTGAAGTCGCCCTGAAGATCAAGAACGAGCAGGCCATCGGCGTCATTGCCGACCTCTTCGGCCTGACCGCCAGCACGTAAGGAGAAACGCAAATGTCTACTCACAATCGCGTCAATGGCGGTACGGCCACCTCGGCGGCCGGCGCGGTCACCCTCAACAATCGTTGGGGCGTGATCACGACGGAAGCTCTCTCGACCGCTGCCGTCACCAACTACACGCTGACCATCACCAACTCGCAGATCGCGGCCACCGATATGGTGTTCGCTTCTGTCGCCAACGGTACGAACAGCGCCGGCAATCCGCTGGTTCTGCGCGTTACGCCGGCGGCTGGTTCGGTGGTTATCGTCATCCGCAACGTGGACTCCGCTGCCGCGCTGAACGGTACGCTGGTGATCTCGTATGGCTCGTTCCCGGCCTGATCCGGGGACACCTCGCCGCAAGAAAGGGCTGCCTTCGGGTGGCCCTTTTTCTTTTCCCCAACCCGAAAGGAAAGCCGCAATGGCTGACAAGACCGTGGCCGTCAAGCTGGTTCGTGCGTACTGGCTGGCAGATGGCGTTGATGGCCGTATCAACCCGCCGGAAATCATCGAACTGCCCGTTGATGAAGCGCGGCGTCTGCTCAATGCCGGCGTGGCAGAGCGGGTTGATCCGCTGCCGGGCGAATAAATGACCGAGGATATCTGGAACGGGGACTGGAAACTTCTCGACCACGATCCAGCGACGGGCCGTCGCGTGTGGATGCTGGTGGGTGAGGAAGAGACAGTCTTTCGGACCACGATGCCTATCGAAGGCATCCTCGACACCAATCATGAGCGTGCGATGGCAACGATGGGGAATCGCTTCGGGGATTGGCGCCCGCTCGCCTCTATCCCGCTGCCGCTCTACCACGCGAGCCATTTGGCCGAGGCCACCCATGGGAAAGACGACGCTTTCGTCAAGCGCTTCCTGAACGACGGCGACTACAAGAAGTTCCGCACCTCGCGGGGTGGTGTCTGATGGCGGCGATCGTCGATTTTGCCTCCCTTCAGCAGGCCGTGACGGACAATCTGGCCCGAAGCGATCTTGCGCCATACGTGCCTGATTTCATCACCATGGCCGAGAATTGGCTGAATTTCGGCGCCGAGAGCGTTGGGCCGATCCCGGCGCTTGATCCGCTGCGCTGCCGTGAGATGGAAGCATCGACGACGCTGACGCTCGCAGCCAATATCACCGTGACGGCACCTGCCAATGGCACGCTATCGCAAAGTGTGGCTGGTTCACTGGCTGGCACGACATATTTTGTCACCTCGACGTGGGTCACGACGGCCGGCGAATCGCTGGCGAGCGCTGAAACCTCGTTTGCTGTCTCGGCGAACAACGTCCTGAACGTCGCCGCACCTTCTAATGCACCTGCGAACGCCACAGGCTGGAATGTCTATGTCTCTCTCGTCGCCGGCGCCGAGACGAAGCAGAACGGTGGAACGCCGATTGCGCTCGGTGTAGCGTGGGTCGAGCCAACATCTGGGCTTGTCGCAGGTGTAGCCAGTCCTGCGGCAAGCGTTCCGCTGCCGACCGACTATCTCGAATACATCCGCGTCACTGACAATGCCTCGTGGAAAGGCACGCTGAAGTACCTCACGCCAGATCAGGCGCAGCGCTGGTATCCTAACCAGAGCACGCAGGCCAGCGGGTTTGCCGAGTTCTTCTCGATCATCGGTTCGAGCCTCTATATTTACCCGGCGACCGGCAATTCGATCGGCCTCATCTATTACCAGAAGATCCCGGCGCTTTCGGTCTCGAACACCACGAATTGGCTGCTTGCCAAGCTACCCAACCTGTATCTCAGGGCGACGCTGGCGTGGGCCGCCGAGTTCGTCAAGGACAAGGACGAGATGGCGACGCAGGGTGGCTTGGCGGCGTCTCTCGCGGGCTCTCTCAATCGCTCTGACATGCTGGGCAAATATGCCCGCGCCGGCATCACCTTCCGTGGTGGAGCGCCGTCTTGACGCTCGTTCCGTTCACCGAGTGGACACCGGACACCGCAGATTTCAACAACAACAACACGGGCGACATCTCGAACGTGCTGTGCTCGCAGGCGTCCTATATCCCGTTCCCTGATCTTCTGGCGGTCACCGCAGCGCTCCCAGCACAACCTCTCGGTTACTTCCGCGCCCGCAGCCAAGCCGGACAAGTGTCGATCTTCGCTGGCACGGCAACGAAGCTCTATCAGTTGAACAACACCACGCTTGCGTGGACCGATGTATCGCAGGCTGCAACGACCTACGGTGCCAACACCACGGCGCAATGGTGCTTCGATCAGTTCGGCGATTATGTGGTTGCTGTCGACATCAACGACAACCCGCAGGTTTTCCAGCTTGGTGTGAGTACGACATTCACCAATCTGGGTGGATCACCTCCAAAAGCGGCATTTGTACGTGCATGGGGCGATTTCCTCTGCCTGATGCAACTTGCCGGCAACCCGAACCGGGCTCAATGGTCGGGATTGAACAACATCACCTGGTGGACACCGGGGCAGCAAAACTCGGATTATCAGGATTTCCCGGAAGGTGGTGTCGTTCAAGGCTCGTCGAGGGCGACAAACCCCATCATTTTCCTCGAAAGGAACATCTATCGGGCGACGTTCGTCCCCGGCTCGTCGGTGGTGTTCACTTTCCAGAAAATTCAGGACAAAAGAGGCGCAAAATCGCCTTATTCCATCGCGTCGCGCGGCGACAACACGTTTTTCGCTGATGAAGGCGGGTTTTTCCAGATTGGACCCGATGGTTCGATCGCCGGAATTGGCTTTGAGAAGGTCGACCGGACGATTTTCGGCAAAATGTCGGCCTCTAACATCGCCGCAATGGTCGGTGCCATCGATCCGTTCTACTCTCGCGTGTATTGGGCTGTCGACCTGACCGGAAAGGGAACTTTCGGCTCGATTGTGACCTACGACTGGCAGCAACAGCGCTGGTCGATCGCCACACAGGACAATGTGGGTATTTTCCCGGCGGCAACGGCAGGCTACACGCTGGAGGGTTTGGACTCGGTTTCGGCCAATATTGAGCTTTTGCCCTATTCGCTCGACGCCAAGGCTTGGCAGGGGGGTGCGCCTCTGCTGGCAGCCTTCACGACGGACTACAAACTCGGGTTCTTCAACGGGCAGGCCAAGCAGGCGACCATCACCACGCAGGAGCAGGGCGACGTCACGGGCACCGTAGCGCTCCTGACTTCAGCTTATCCCGTCCTCGACACCAATTCCTTCACGGTTGCGGTTGGCACGCGCATGAAGCGCGGCGATAGCGTGACATGGACATCGGAAATCAGTCCGAACGGTCGCACGGGGCGCGTTGATCTCAAGGTTGCATCCCGGTTCATGCAGGTGCGGACGACGATCCCAGCCGGCACGGTCTGGAATGATGCGCAGGGGATCGAACTGACCACCAAGCCGGCAGGCATGCATTGAGCTACGCCATTGTCAATGCGTCGGAATGGCCGCTTGATCGCATTGCGCCCTACATGTCGCAAATCCTGGCTGAAATGGGCCGTTTGGCAAAGCGCTTTCCGAAGGATGTCACCACGGCGGCGCTGTTCAACGACTTCCTGTCAGGGGCAAGGACGCTCTGGCTGATCCTCTACGATGGCAACTTCATTTCGATGGCGATGACGCGCGTGGACACCGTCAACGCCACGGGCGAGCGCATTGCAACGCTGTGTGATCTCGCCGGCCGGGATGTGAAGGCATATGCGGCCGAACTCTGCATGGCTCTCGAAGCATGGGCCACTCAACAGAAGTGTGGAGTTTTGGCTGTCGAAGGCCGCAAGGGCTGGGAACCGCTCCTCGCCAAGCACGGATACAGAGCTGAACGCGTCCTTTACCGCAAGACCAAGGTAGAAGCCCATGGGCACATCCACTAGCACGACCCAGACGAACAGTCCGCCGGCATGGGCCCAGCCGCTGTTCACGCAGTCGGCGTCAGAGGCGCAGAACCTCTACAATGCTGGCGTTGGTGGCAACACCTATCAGGGCAACACGGTCAATCCGCTGTCCGATACCACGATGTCGGGCATCAACCAGCTTGCAACGGCGGGTGCTAATACCAATACCGCAGGGACACGGCCGCTATTCCAGGGCATCGGCGCGGCCTCGGTTGCGCCGTCTTATGCCGAATCCAATCTGCAGAACATGGCGAATGGCTCGTATCTGCAGAACGGCAATCCATATTTCAATGCCGCTCTTCAAGGCCAGTTGAACAACACCGCAGCCGATGTCCAGAGCCAGTTTTCCGGGGCAGGGCGGTATGGCTCGGGCGCCAACACCAATGCGCTGACGACGCAGCTTGGCAACATCCGCTCCAATGCGCTGATGCAGCAGTTCAACAACGATACCTCGAACATGCTGTCAGCCAACAGCCAGTTGGACGCGGCACGCAATGCCGGCCTCAATCGCGCGCTGACGACCACAAGCGACATGGCGAACCAGGATCAGCAGCAGTTCCAGAACGCACTGACGGGTGCCCAGGCCACCCAGCAGGCGGGTCAGGCAATCGACACGCAGGGCCAGAAGCAGCTCAGTGACGTTATCAACAAGTTCTATTCGAACGACAATCAGGCTTGGAACCGGCTCGGGTTGCTCCAAGCGGCGGCGTCCGGTTCGGCTGGCCCATATGGAACTCAGCACGGTGAATCGGAATCCTCGGGGCTTGGTTCAGTCTTCGGCGCCCTCGGCGGCATACCTTTTGGGAAGAAATGACATGGGCGGTCAAACAAGCACCACTCCTCAACTCGGCGCTTCTCCGATGGGTTCGATGCCGCAGATGCCAGCAATGGGCGCACCAAGTCCGATGGCAGCCAACATGCCGCTCTCGGCCATGTTTATGGGCAATTCCGGCTATGGTGGGGGCTATCAGCAGACACCAATCCCGCAGATCCAGGCGCCGCAGTACCCCACTGCAACATGGACGCCGCAACAGGCACAAGCCCAGACGGTGGCGCAGATGAATGCGCTTCGCCCTTATGTGCCACCGCCAGCCCCCGCCAAGCCACAGCAGGATCCATGGGTGCATAACGGCGGCGCGAACCGTTAACGAGGTTTCGGCATGGACCTGACCGACATCCTGGCGTCCCTGTTTGGCGGCGGCCAGTCTGCACCTGCTTTCGGTGGTGTGACGCAAGTAGGCGATCATAACGATCCCAACGCGTTTCAGGCGTCGTTGGCCCGTTTTGCGCCTCCGTCATCGGTGAACACTGCCGCGCGTCAGGCTATGGGGGTGGTTGCGATGCCGCCCGTTGCGCCGACACAAAACCCTCAGCAGCAGTCACAGAACCCCGGCTTAGTCGCGTCCTCGTCGCCCCAAGGCCAGCCAGACCCGCAAGCCTCACAGGCGAGCCCCGCAGGCGGCGGCTTTGGCGGAATGCTGACCGATCTGTTCATGCCCCAGACGGCCGCCAAGAACCGCACCGCTGCCTATCTTCAGCAGCAGGGCATGGACGCGGGAACGGCTAATCTCATCGTGTCTGACCCCGGGATGCTTCGCGCCTATCTTCAGAAGAAGATGTCTGGCGCCGATACGTCTGACTTCGATCAGCGCGCGGCTGCAGCCAAGCAATACGGACTCGATACAACAACGCCGGAAGGCCGCGAGTATGTCCTCACCGGCAAACTGCCCAACGCCATCCAGGGCAATGACGATACTGCGAAACAGATTGCCGGTGCCATCATAAGTGGCGATCAGCCGCCCGATATGAGGGGTCTTTACAAATATTCAGCGCCGATCCGCGCCGAACTTGCCAGGCAGCATTACGACCTCACGACGGCGAATGAAGATTGGCAGGCTACCAACAAGTTTCTCGCGTCGGCGAACGGTCCGCAGCAGCTTCGTATGCGCCAGGCCATTGATGCACTCCCTCCGCAACTCGATTTGATTGATAGCCTGTCGGCGGAATGGAGCGCTGGCGGATTTAAGCCGCTTAATGCAGCGGCAATGACGTTGGCGCTTAATGGCGGCCTTGGTGCGAAGGAAAATAGCATTGCCACGCGCTTGCAAGCGGCCATTAACGATGTCTCGTCTGAAATTGGCCAAGTCTATATGGGCGGTAATTCGCCTACCGATCATGCGCTTGATTTAGCTAAAAGCAACCTGAACGCGAATTGGTCTGAACAAACCCTGAAGGACATGACGAAGCAGATTCGCCAGACCATAGCTTATCGGCAGAACAGCCTGAGAAATGCCGGGGTCGTAGGTATGCCGGCTGGCACCAATCCATACGATCAGACACAGGGCGGAGGCTCACTGCCGGCCGCTCCTCCAGGCAATGCACCTGCCGGCGCTCCGCAGGCTCCGGGCGCACCGGCGCAAGCGTCCGCATCTGGGGCTAGTGCGGTGCCGCAATCATACCTCGATGGTGGTGGCACTGCGGCGGGATGGCAGCACATGCCAGCGGAGAAGCGTAAGCTATGGCAGCCCTGACGCTCGACCAGCAGCGCGCTATGGCTATGGCGGAAGCCGAGGCCAACGGTTCCGGCGCGCTTTCTCAACAGCAGCAAGCGTATCTCGCCGCCGGGAAGGCACGCGCTGAGCTGGGCCCTTATGCCACTGCGTTGGGGCTTTCTCGGCTGCCGCCGGCCGATCCGAACACCGGCCAGCCTGTCGGTGTTCCAGCTTTTTCGCCAAACCAGTATGGGCGAGCCGGCTCTGCAGCCATGGGCGCGGCAGATACGACCACCATGGGTTGGGGCGATGAACTGGCATCCTATCTCGGTAGCGCGCTATCTGGCCTGCCGCGTGATCAAGTCTTGCAGGAAATGCGCGGCAACCAAAGCGCCGCGCAGTCGCAGAACCCAGGTTCTTATCTCACCGGCCAGATCGGCGGCGGCCTGGCTCAGGGTCTCGCCACCGGTGGCGCTGGCTTCGGTGCAAATGCAGCTCGCAGCGGAGCAACCCTTGGCCGTGTAGCGCTTGGCAGTGCATTGGATGGTGCGCTCTATGGTGGCGCTTACGGTGCCGGCTCAGCTAATGGTGACCTGACTGACCGCGCTCTAGGAGCCGGGAAGGGCGCTTTGTTCGGTGGAGCTCTGGGTGGGGTTGCTCCATATGCCGTCGCCGGCATCTCTGCTGCGGCGCAGCCATTCATCTCGCCGATCATGGCGCGTCTTAATCCTCAATCGTATGCGGATTCTGCTCTTGCAACTGCTCTTCAGCGCTCTGGTCGCTCTCCTGACGAGATTGCTCAGGCACTCTCGGCGGCGCAGGCGGACGGGCAGGATATGTATACGCTCGCCGATGCCTTGGGCAATTCCGGCCAACGCATGCTCTCGACGGCGGCGCGCAACCCGCATGAAGGGCGTCAGGCGCTCGTAGAGGCTTTGCAGCAGCGCCAGATGGGGCAGGGCGATCGCCTGTCCAACTTCCTGGCAGAAGGCTTCGGCGCGCCTGATACGGCAGCGCAGCGAGCTTCTACGCTGACGGGTGCTCGTAACGCTGCGGCAGACGTGAATTATGCGGCCGCTCGCCAAGGTGCGGCGCCCGTGGACGTATCGGGAGCGATCAATGCTGCCGACAATGTTCTGACGCCCGGTGTGTCGCGGCTTGCCACTCCCGGTTCCGGCATTGCCGACGATAGCTTGGAAGGTGCCGTGCGCAATGCACGCAGCCTGCTCACCGATGGGCAATCGCAAATCACCGACTTTAATTCGGCTCTTCGGGCAAAGCAGGACATTACCGACCAGATTTCGGCAGCTATGCGAGCCGGTCAAAACAACCGTGCGCGGGTTCTAGGCCAGATTAATTCTCAGTTGGATGCCGCCCTTGAGCAGGCATCGCCTGGCTATAGGCAGGCCAACGACCTGTTCCGCACGCAAAGCCAAGCGATCGACGCCATCGGCAGTGGCACGGCAGCCGCGTCTGGTCGCACAAGGGCACCCGACAATATCCAGGCATTCAATGCCATGTCGCAGGATGGGCAGAACGCTTTCCGTGCCGGCTATGTCGATCCGCTCATTGCCAAGGTGGAAAATTCATCGATCTCACCGACAACGAACAAGGCTCGGGCATTGATGACCGAAAAGACCGGACAGGAATTTCCGGCCTTTGCAATGCCCGGACAGGCTGATCAACTTGGCAACCGCATTGCCCGCGAAAATCAGATGTTCAGCACGGCAAATGCTGCGCTCGGCGGATCGAAAACCGCCGACAATCTGGCCGATGCCGCAGATATCAGCAAATTCGATCCCAGCGTCATGATGCATCTCATGCAGGGGCGTCCCGTCGCGGCCGCAGTCTCAGCGGTCACCAAGGCGATGAATGAAGCACGCGGCCTTCCGCCGTCTGTGCTTGGCCGCATCTCTCAATCGCTCATGACAACCGATCCGGGGACAGCGCGCATGCTGCTTGCAACTGGAACCGGAGCAAATATCAGCGCGGCTGCGAGGCGCGCTATGTACAGTTCTGTCCTGACGCGCCTTGGTTCGGCTGGAGCCGTTCCGGCGATTGCAGGGAATTAACGGCGCATCCACTTCGGGGCTTTGTTGCCGGTCAACTCGATCGCCCATGTGGCAATGAAAAGGCCGGTCCAGACACCGATCGCAACGGACTGCCAATCCAAGTGGTCGAAAAGCTTCCACGCCCAAAGCACAGCCAGGATCAGGGCATTCGCCCAGTAGACACCCATTCCTGACTGATCTCTGGGCGGTTCCTTCGGGTCGTGATCGATCTGCATCCCCAAAACATAGCGAATTCCATTGAGGTCAGCAATTCATGGCTAATTACAATTTTGCCGTGTCCCCTTGGGATTTCCTTGGGCCGAACTGGCAGCAGATGCCAGCCGGCATGCGCAATAACAACCCCGGCAACATCAAGTATGTCGGCCAAGCTGGGGCTCTTGGTCCTTCAGCGAACACGGATCAAGGCGACCCTCAGGCTGTTTTCGCAAGCCCACAAGCCGGCCTTGATGCAATGCGCAGCCTGCTCGCTAGGAAATACGGCGGCGGCATGCAGACCCCCAACGCGATCATCGCCGGCAACGGCGGCTGGACACCGGGGAACTATCAGGCGGCGGCAAACGTCGCCAAATACGCCGGTATCGGGCCCAACGACAACATCAATTTCAACGATCCGTCTTCGGCCAACAGCTTCATGTCGGCCCTTATGATGCAGGAGCATGGGCCGGCATCGAAGGCATATGCGTCGCTGCTCGGTGGCGCGCCGACAACTCCGCCAAATCCCTTTGCTGGCATGGCTGATGGCCCGAAAGGGCAGGAGATGTATCAGCCTCCGATGCAGCAGCCAACTGCTGTCGCCGGCTCGCAGCCATCGGACACCAACAACCTCGGCCTGACAGGTCAACAGGGGCAGGACATCGCCTCGATCCTCGATCCAAACCAGCAGAACGCCGGCAGTCGCCTCCAAGGCATGTTCCAGCGCATGGCGTACACGCCAAACGCGCCAGCGCCAGCGCTTCGCGGCATCGGCGATGCCCGCGCCTCCGGCAACGATCTTCTCAAGGCTCTTCAGGCGAACGGCCTCGATCTGTCCGGTCTCCTCGCAAAACAACGGTTGGGCTAAACTATGAGCGGTAGCATCTGGGATTGGTCGACGACGGCCGCCTCGAACGGCAACGCCGACGCAGGCATCAATTTTGCCGAGGGTCAAGCGCCGTCGACGGTCAACGATTCCGCGCGTCAGGTGATGGGCCGCGAAGCGGAACTACTGAAGGACCTTGGTGGCGGCATTGCGGCTGCGGGTACAGCCAATGCGCTGACGCTCACTGCGGCCTCAGCCTTCACGGCATACAAGGATGGCCTGATAGTTGCTTTCCGCGCCGTAGCTGACAATGCGGCCGGTGTCACAACGATCAATGTCAATGGCATCAGCGCGAAATCCATCCGCAAGATGGTGGGGGCTGGCGAAACCGATCTTGCAGCGGGTGACATCAAGAACGGCGGCATCTTCGTGCTGAGGTACGGCACGGCGTTCAATGGCGCTGCCGGTGCCTGGATGCTGCTCAATCCGGTGGTGGACATCGGCATCAGCGTTCATGCTGCCGCGTCAAAGGCGACGCCGATAGATGCCGATGAATTCGGCGGCACGGACAGCGCGTCCTCTTTTGCCCTCGCGAAGTTCACCTGGGCCAACATCAAGACGACGATGAAGTCGTATCTCAACGGCTTCTATGGCCAGTTAACAGTCGCCAACTCTTTTACGACCTCGCAGACAATCACTGACTCGGCAGGCCAAGCCATTGGCGTGAACAGTACTCCCACCGCCGGAAGTAACGGCCTGCAGGTTAACACCCTCGGCCCCAGCCCATCGACGGGTCAAGCGGCTTTCATGTCATTCGCCCGTACAGGTTCGTTCGGCGCCAATTTCGGTATCGACACCGATAATTATTTGAAGGTAGGCGGCTGGAACTTTGGGGCGAACGCCTACAAGCTCTTGCATGAGGGGCTAGATATTGGCACCTTCACCGGCAGTTACACCTTCTCTGGAACGGTGAATATCACTGGTGCCATCCAGAAGAGTGGAACGGCATTCCCCATCACCAAGTTGTTCGAAAGCTCGCAGCAGACGATCACAAGTGGCGGCTCTCTGACGCTTGCACATGGGCTTGGCGTCCAGCCGAAGCATTATGCGGCCTTCGTGCAGTGCGTTACTGCCGAATTTGGATACTCGATCGGCCAAGAAATGCCAATGACAATTGAATACGGCGGCACGGCGGCTAGCGCTATGGCAATTGTCCCGGATGCGACAAATATTAATATTCGCTTCGGGAATGCTAGCCCTGTTTTCGCCGCCGCCAATTTTACAACCGGCGCTCAGGTCAGCTTGACAAACGCTAACTGGAAACTTGTCGTCAGGGCTTGGGCGTAGCCGCTCGTTCCTTTTCCGCATATCGCGTGGCCCTCTCGATCATCCCCTGATCCAAATCAATCGGGATGACGATCTCTTCACTGCGGCCCGTCTGCCGCACCCACCGAAATAGACGAAACACCCAATACATTTCTAAGCCCCTTCGTTTCGACCTGACGGATACCACACCGGCCGCCGCAGAGACAATATGACCTTACTCGTTCCCGCCATCACCGCCATCGGCGATCCGGCCAAGGCGCGTATAGTGCTGTATGCCAACGGCCAGTTGGTGCAGGCCCCAATGGGCGCCATCACGCTCTATGACACATCATCGGTTGCCGGCAATGCGTCGAAATTTTGGAACCCTCTCTATTATGGGAACGCTGGCACCGGCATCGTCCACCGACTGAACCGCGTTCTGATCGGCGAAGCCACCCTCAATAGCTCAGATATCGGGCCGGTCACGAGAAAAGATTGGCTGGAAACGCTTCTTTCTAGCACGGTTTCTGTCTCTCAATTGGCTACTGTCTCAGCGACGGGTCAACTTGGTTCTACGGGCGGCGCGCGCACCAGCGATTATCGGACGATTTTCGGAGCCGCTTCGGCCGGTTCACAGGGAATAACCGGTATCGGCTACAATGACGATACGACGGCTGCAACGACGCCAATCGCAGCCGGGGTCGTCGGCATCGGCATCCATAAGACCGGGGTGAACGGCATCACCCTGAACCAATTCGACATCAACTCCACAGCAACGACAGTCTCCACGACGCCATTCAACGGTGTGAGCAGCGGTTCAACCTGGGCTCTTGGACTGACGGCCGGCTCTTTCGGCAGCCTCGCGACGCAAAACGCAACCGGCGCCATGTACATAGGTGCTGGCACCACGACAAAATTCAACAAGGGTATCATTTCTCTAAATGGCGCCCTCGACACCACGGTCGGATCTGGCGGTGGCGGCGTCACCTACGAAGCCTATCGAGGGCAAAGCTTCCGCTGGCTGAATTCATCCAATACCGTCGACGCTGAAATTTGGGGCGATGCGGCTGGTCTGCATCACCCACAAGCACTGGTTGGCGGCACATCCGCCAGTGGATCATTGACCCTGAAATCCACCAGTGGCGTAGGAACCGCCGATTTTATCAACTTCCTGGTCGGCAACAACGGTGCGACGGAGGGTGGCCGTTTCGATACCGCTGGACGCCTTCTGCTCGGAAGCACAACAGCTTATGGATCACTAGGGGCGCTGTTCACTCAGTTCCAATCGCATGGGACGGCTGCTGGTGCCGGCCTAAGCCTTTTCAACTGGGGAAATGCGCTAGGCGGCGGCACGTTCATTCTCAGCAAAAGCAGAAGCGGAACGGTCGGAACGCGTGGTGTTGTCCTGAGTGGCGACACGCTCGGCGTCGTACTTGCTGCCGGCGATGATGGCACCAATTTCATCGAAGCTGGTGAGGTTCGCATTCTCTCCGATGGTACGCCCGGCACGAACAGCATGCCGGGGCGCATCCAACTCGGCACCACGACTTCCGGCGCCTCGACGCCTACAGAGCGCGTGCGCATCGATAGCAACGGCTTTGTCAATGTGCTTGGTGGTTCATTTGGCATTGGCGCTCCCGTAACGAAGACAGCAAGTTTCACGCTTGCTACCACCGAAAACTCTATCATCTGTAACGGAACGGCCACGATCACGGCGACGTTGCCTGCGGCTTCGTCTTTCAGTGGTCGTGTGGTTCGTATCAGGACGATTGCCGCCTTCACGGTTGTATCCGCCTCCTCGAATGTAGTGCCACTCGCAGGCGGCGCTGCCAGCACTGCGATCCTCGCAGCAACAGCGGGGAAATGGGCCGACCTTCAGAGCGATGGCTCCAACTGGCAGATAATGGCCTCGAACTAGGCAATTCCATAAAATCGAAGGATATCCCATGGACCGCAATTTCCAGCGGGCGTTGGCGCTCGTCCTAAAATCGGAGGGCGGCTGGTCAGACAATCCGGCAGATCCTGGCGGTGCCACGATGAAGGGCGTCACCCTCGCCACCTACCGCCGCTACATCAACCCACAGGGCGCCAAGGATGATTTGCGCCACATCACCGATGCGCAGTTGGCCGATGTCTATAAGCGCCAGTATTGGGACGCGGTTGCCGGGGATGATCTCCCTGACGGCGTGGATTACGCCACGTTTGATTTTTCGGTCAACAGCGGGCCGGGCAGGGCAGCACGCTATCTGCAATCCGTTGTCGGCGCGCCGCTTGATGGAACGATTGGCCCAGCAACACTCGCCGCCGTGGCAAAACTCCCATCCGGCGTCATCATTGACAGGCTCTGCGATGCCCGTCTTGCCTTCCTGCAATCGCTGGGCACCTGGCACACATTCGGGATCGGCTGGAGCGCCCGCGTCGCCTCGGTGCGCAAGAACGCGCTGCTGATGACGGCGCAGGCTCCGTTGGCTGGGTCACAGCAGATCGGCGCACCGTCCGCAACCGGCCCGGTAACGTCGGTCCCGAACAATCCTGTGCCCGCCAAGCCGCTCAAGCACGTCACCATAGGTGTTGGTGGCCTCGCGATTGGCGCGGTGGTCGCTCGCTTCTGGGGAGAGATTTCCGCTTGGCTCCATTCAATCTTCTGAGGCAACCCCCATGATCCCGATCATCATCCGCATCGGCCTACGCTACGGCGCGGCCGCACTTGTCACGCGTGGGCTTCTCGGCGCCGACGACGCTGCCGCCATCAGTTCCGACCCGGACATTGCCATGGCTATCGAAGTCGGCATCGGCACCGTGATCGCTGGCGTGACCGAGGTCTGGCACTGGGCGGCGCATAAGTACGGTTGGAGCCACTGAAATGGACCAGCCCGTAACCATCGTCGAGGCCGTGCTGGCCTTCCTGCTTGCGATAGGCGGCATCTGGGGCCTCGGCGTCATCATCTACGTGGTCTCTGGCTATGTTCGCGGGATGCCAAAATCATGATGGCGCTCCTGGGCCTCCTGTTCAACTGGCTATCCGCTGGGCCGCTCGACCGCATCCTCTCGTCGATTGACAAGCACACCGACGCGACCACAGACCGTGAGAAAATTCGCTCCGAAGCGGTCACCCAATACGTCCAAGCTCAGGTTTCGATAGCGAACTCAAAACAGTGGTGGTTCGCCGCGCTCTTCGTCATTCCTGCCGGCTTCTGGTTCGGCTCGGTGTGCCTCTACTCCGTGATTTTTTGCCGGACATGCGTGCTGCCGCAGACGTGGAGCATCGCGGCGCTTCCATCGCCGCTCGATACGTACATGGGCTACATCGTCACGTCGCTGTTTATCGGCCGCGCTGGCTCTGATCTTCTCGCGAGGCTGAAAAAGTGAATCCCGAACAGCTCATCTATTTTGCCCTCGCCATCGCTGCCGCCGTTGGCACCACATATTGGCGCTTCAGTTCGGTGATCTCGGATGTTCGCAGCGAGATAGCCGATCACAAACTCGATACCGCTAAGACCTACGTGACCAAGGCTGGGATGCAGGAGCAGACGGCTGCCATCATGAAAGCGATCGATTCCGTGGGCGACAAGATCGACCGCACCAACGAACGGCTTGACCGTGTGTTCGAGCAGCAGCAGCCATCACGGCCGCGCCGACCTTCCTAGCCCCGCCGCCACGCCTGCGGAAGACGAAGGCGGCAAACTAACCACCATCCCTCAATCGTCGAAAGGAACCTAGCCATGGCTGGGGAATCGCGTGCGTGCTGGATTTGGCTTACCGTCATGGTCATCGCGGCCAGTCTCATGGCTATCGGCCTCGTTTGCCGAACTATTGCGCTCCACCCAGACGCGATGGGCTTCATCGTCACGCCGGCCGAGGCGGCGGTCGATCCGCACGCCTCTACCCCACAGGTCATCGACATCGACAACGATGGCGGCGGCAATGTGATGAAATACTATGAGCACTACAAGGAGCTTTCCAATCAAGGTGTGACCATCCGCATCCACGGTTACTGCGCGTCGGCGTGCACAATGATACTTTTTAGGGAATATACCGGCATCAAGGCGTGCGTTGCCGACCCTGATGCGGTGTTTGCCTTCCACAAGCCATATGCCTTCGACAAGAGCCACAGCATCCTGAAGACGAAGACGGCAGTCCGTATCTCTCGGGAACTATGGGCAATGATGCTCGTGAGCATGCCCTATGACGCATATCGGCTTCTGAAGGACGCGCGCATTCCCTCGGCGACCGAGGGCGACAGTCCCGACGACGTGTTCGTGGTGCCGGCCATCTTCTTCGTGCCAAGGTGCGAGGCGGCCAAGTGAAGACGCGCCTCTTTGTCCTGCATTTCGCCTTTGCCTGCTTTATCGCGTGGGCCGCTTTCCTTGGCTACGTCGGCTTCGTTTTCAGCCATGATGTATCCCACATCAGTTACCTGATCTCGGCGGTGTTCGTCTGGTGTGTCGCTCGGGTGTTCTGGGGTAAGACCGACCACCTAGAGGAGGCAGAGAAGCAACTCACCGGCCTCGGCTTCATTGGCACGCTTGTCGGCTTCATCCTCGCTTTGTCCGGCATTTCTGACGGCTCAATGAGCACGCCTGATGGCCTCATGCATATCGGCACCGGTTTGCTGTCTGGCGTCGGCGTCGCGTTCTGCGCATCGCTTGTGGGCGTCATCTGTGCCCAATGGCTTGGCCTGCTTGGCTGGCTGACCCGAGAGTAGCGCGCTATGTGGCGGCTCTTTAACAGCATGCGTGACATGTACTCGAATGTCACGCTCATTTTGACCGCAGTCATCGTGATCGTTTTGACCCAGGTCAACCCCAAGGCAAAGCCGACAGAGGAGAGTGCTAAACCGCCCGGCTCGCTTATGGCGTGCATCTATTGGTCTAACCACAACGACATCGACTTGTGGGGCAAATCACCGGATGACGACAAGGCGGTCGGGTACAGTCGGAAATCGGGCAAGACGATTGACCTGGTGCGCGACGATCTCGGCACCGACAACGCGCCCCACTTCGAATGCGAGTTCGCCCGCGCGCTTCCAGATGGTCGCTGGACCTTCAATGCGCACGGATACTCAATCAATGATCCAGTCGTCTCGGTCCATGCCGAAATCCGCCTCAGCGGCCCGGATGGGTTCAAACTCCTGTTCGAAACGACGCTCGACATCCGACAGAAGCAAGAGAGGACAATCGCACAGTTTCGAATGGTTGGAGGCCAAGTCGTGCCGGATAGCCTGAATCAAGTGTTTGCGCCGCTTCGCAGTGCTGGCAAGTGATTGAATTTTCGGAGGAAATATGCCATATAAGGCGGGCTGATTTGGTGCTTGCAACACCGCCTCAGCCCTGACCACAACCGATCATGAAGGGATCGAAAATGGCTAGCCATCAGGCTATATGCTCTGTCGCTGGATGCGGCAAGACCGTTAAAAGCAGCAAAGATTTCTGTCACGCGCACTACATGCGGTTTAAGCGCCATGGCGACCCATTGGGAGGTCGCACCGGCAAGGGGGTCGCAGCTAAATATTTCGAAGATGTTGTCCTCGGTTACGATGGCGAGGAATGCCTCATTTGGCCTTACGGCGGAGAGCGTTATGCCAAGCTGAAGATGAACGGCAAGCATGTGCTGGTTCATCGGTACCTATGTCAGTTGGTGCACGGCGACCCTCCCACTTTGGCGCATGAAGCGGCCCATAATTGCGGCGTCTCTCAATGCGTGAATCGATGGCATATCGAGTGGAAGACGACAGCAGGAAATCAAGCGGACCGACTAATCCACGGCACCGACATGCGCGGAGAAAAATCTCCGAACGCTAAAGTCACCGCAGACCAAGTGCGAGAAATACGACGCCTGAATGGCTCATTACCGCAATACGAAATAGCCGCTCGTTTCGGGGTTTCCCAAGCCGCGATCAATAGCATTGTCCTGCGGAAATCTTGGAGGCATATCGAATGACCCTCCTATGCTGCTTCCTCGCCTTTCTCGCGGCTGTGATCGTATTCGTTGCCATTGGGCTTCATCGGTTGGGGCCTGAGAAATGATTATCGCCTCCGTTTGGCTCGGATTGTGTCTGCTGCTTTGCGCGTACTCGTGGGCTGCGTCTAGGCGTCTGGCGGCCATCCTGCTGCCCGTGTCGGCAATCGTAGCCGCCGCCTCTCTCTGGATTGCCACCGGCTCGCCGCGCTTCACGTCTCCGCCGCCAGCCAAATATACCGTGGTCGGTGCGGACATCCAGGTTGATGTTGCTATCTTCGTGCTCCTAAAAACCGGCAATTCGCCGCCCGTGTACTACAAATTGCCGTACAGCACATCGGCCGCGAACTCCCTGCAACAGGCGTTGGACGCCGCTCAAGGCACCGGCTCTGGCGGCGTCAAGGCCGAAGTCGGCGAGGATGGTGGCGTAGCATATGACGGTCCGCCACCGGTTTCCGGCGAGCCGCCTAAAGTTCCAGAGCAACCAGCGGCGACAATCCCATGAACCCGGTAATCTCCTATCTTTATACCCAGAACACCGAGCTGCTGTTCATCGGCCTCGTAGTCGCGGCCATTAGCATTGTCGTGGCGTTGCGGCTTTGATTTTCGCGCCGAAGCAGGCAGAGCAGCCGGCCGCTATCCAGATACCGTAGCTGCGCCGAATTACCTAACAGCTCCGCAGCGTCATTTCCTAATAGCCGATCAACAGCATAGGGACCAAACCGCATGGGGACACATCCCTTATCGGAAGCAGAATTGCGCGATGCGCTTGCTATATTGGCGGAGCATAAGGGCAATCTGACACATGCGGCCGCTGCTGCGGGCATGTCACGCGGCGGCTTTTCGGATCGGGTCCGGAAAGCGGAGGCATTGAAGCATCAATTCGCCAAGGACGAGGCGGTACAATTCCCCGCCTTCATCGATGGTGACGAGGACGAACCTATCGAGAGCATTCTAGAACGGAAAGCCAAGCATTTCGAGCGCAAAGCAACGGCGCAAGCCGCCAGAAATTGGTTCGAAATCAAGGTAAAAGAAACGAAGCCCTACGGCGTCATGGCGTTCGGCGATGCTCACCTAGATGACGACGGCGCCAATATCCCCCTGCTTCAACGCCACCTGAAGGTAGCGGCTTCGCCGGGCGTCTACGGTGTCAACATAGGTGACAGCACCAACAACTGGGTTGGACGACTTGAGCGGCTATACGCTAACCAGGAGACGAGCCGTCATACTGGCCGCCGTCTGGTGGACTGGTTCATGTTTCAGTCCGGCGTCAAATGGTTGTGCTGGGTCTTGGGCAATCATGATACTTGGAACGAAGGCGCGGATTTCCATATGCGCCTTGCCAAGAGCAAGATTCCGGTCATCGACTGGCGGGCGCAGTTCCAGCTTGCTCATCCGAACGGGACAACGTGCCGCTTCGACTGTTCGCACGGGCGCAAGGGCTCCTCGATCTGGAACAATCTTCACGCAACGTTGCGAGCTGCGAAGCTTGGAGAATTGGCGGACGCTTACCTGACAGGACATACGCACAATTATGGGTGCGAGGATCTGGAGATCGCGGAGCGGAAGCACTCCGCTTGGCTCGTCCAGTTGCGCGGCTACAAGTTTTTCGACACGCACGCGCTCTACAACAATTTCTCCGAATACCAGCGCGGCTCGTCGGTTCTCCTGATCGTCGATCCCCGAGAGGAAGCACCAAGACGCATCATTCAGTGCTTTGACGACATCGAACTTGGCTACCAGTTCCTGTCGGTGCTCAGGGGCGCAGCATGATTCAGAACAGGGTCCATATCCGAGTGACCAAAGATGGCACGAAAACCAACTTCGAGCTGATGGTTGACGGCCTGAAAATCGCGGAACTGAACTACATCGATGTTTTGGAGGCGGCGATGCAGTTCGTCAGCTCGCTTCGCTGGGGTGAGCGTCGGTGACCAAAGAATCCATACAATCTTCGGACATCGACGAGCTGGCGCGGGAACTCTACAACGCCGCTGATCCGCTCGGGATATGGGCTGCGGCCGATTACGTGATCCAGGCCCATTTCCGCAAAGAGGCGCAGCGTCTCATAGATGCTGCACAACGGCCTATACGGTCTCACGTATGAGACAAACCTCGTTGCCTCTCATATCTGGGGATGGGTGAGAGGCAACGCGGTTAGAAGAAATTCGCGAAATTCTTATAACGATCTGCTATCGGCTGGTATCTTGTAGCATCTCAATGGCGATGACCTGTCGGATAAAGGCTTCGATCGCTCCTTGCACTCGGTCTTTCTCTTGCAGGTCAGGCCGCTTGAGAGAGGCTTCCCACTGCCGCATGGCAGTTTGAGTGCAGAGCCTGAAGTCATCCTCGTTGAGCATCATTTCCATTTGAAAAACCTAGCAGATTCAGCTATCTAAATCAATGAGGCGGCGCGATTGCGCGGCAGACGGTGTGTCTTAACGGCCAGCTATGGCTACCGTCCGGAATGACTGGCACGCCTCTTTTCCCACCATAGTCCGGTAAGCAAGCCGAGGGGATGGTAAGCTCATGGCGCGCGGAACAATGCGGAACGATATGAGAACATTACTGTCTAACCGCACCTAAGAAAACCGCAGAAAAGCGCGGTTGTGTAAGTCCCTCCGGGCCCACCAGACCCCTTATAGCACAAGGGTTAGACGTTCGGGTAGACAATCCGGTTAGACACCCGGTTAGCCAAAGCGCTTCACAAGCTTCGACATGCCGTCCACGGCTAGGCGTTCCTGCTCGGCGTCCTTGCTGTACAATTCCACGTGGTCCAAGTCGTCGTGCCCGAGAATGCCAGCCGACTGTTTGGCGGTCGCGCCCTCCTCGGCCAGATACTTCCCGAGCGTCTTGCGAAGCCCATGGAAGGTACATCCTGGCTTTAATTCGGCCATCTTCGTCCAGTGCGCCATCATGCCGGTGAGCGACTTTTCCGAGAATGAATTGCCGTAGGCATTGGAGATCACCGTGTCGGTTCGGCGCGGAAGGTCTGTCAATGCAGCTTTGAGCATTGGAAGCATGAGTAGGCGCAGCACTTTGTCCGTCTTGGCCTGCCGAACCGTGATCCGGTCGTGATCGAAGTCCACATCGGTCCAGAGTTGCGCCGCTACGTCGCCGCGCCTGTTCCCGGCCCACAGGGCCAGCGCGTAAGCGGCTCTCGGCATCGTGCCGCAGGGCCACCGCTTCTCGAACGCTGCCCGCTCCTTCTCCGTCCAAGCACGCCAGCCGGTGTATTCCGGTCGCCAGCCCATTTTCAATGACGGGTCGTGCTCGATCCAGTCCTGATCCATCGCCTCGGTGATGAGCCGGCGCATTGCGGTGAGGATGTGCTTGGCCTTGTGCGGCGTCTCGCCATGCTCGTTGAGGATCATCTTGACGTGCCGGCGCCGCAGATCCGAAACAGGGATGGCGGCCCATGTCGTCGAATCGTCTTCGTCGACGCGAGAGCCAAGGAATTCTTTGGTCAGACGCTCGTTCTTGTATTTCGTGGCCTCGTCCAGCTTTCGCCACTCGACGCCTTTCTGCACAAGCCGCCAGGCATCCGCGAAAGTCTTCGGGATGATCGCCCTCGGATGGGCTATGACTGCTGCCCGGCGCGGCTCCCTGCCTTCTACGGCTGCGCTGTAGGCTTCCTCGAATTCGGGATGGCCGGGCTCTTGAGGCAGATAGATGGACTTCCCCGCACGTCGAAAGCGATAGCGGCCGGTGCCGTGACGATCCTCGAACCATGAGACATAGGGGTAGCCATCCATCTGTGCATCTAAGCCGCACGGTTCTTCCTCGACAAGATGCGATCAATCTTATTACCGTCATCCCCCGGTAGGTCGGAAAAGAAGGCGTCGAGCTGAATGCGGTCCCAGAGTGTTCGACTGTTCGCGCGCTTCGGACGTGGCATTCGGCCATCGGCTACCATCTCATCGAAGAGCGTCGGGCCCACACCGATGTAGCGAGCGGCTTCCTCGCGAGACAAGCCGCGTGGTGGATATGCAATCTGAGCGGAATAGCTGCTCACTTCTCCCCCTCCGCTGTCGGGAGCGATTCCCTGAGGGCGCGGAGCGTTGTCTTTCTGTGTCCGTCGAGATGGTCAAGTTCATAGAGGTGGCCCGGATAAAGCTCACGCATGGTCTGCCCCCCGCTGGTGAGGGCCGCTTTGGCGCGAATGCGAACTTGCCCAGCCACCTCGTAGCCTTCCTCGTCTTGGAAACTGTCGCAGGCGTCCAGAATGCCTTCCAGCGCCTTCCTCGCCTCCTCCAGCTTGCGGCGTTGCTCTGCGTGAAACTCGTCGGATATCATGCTTGCTTGGACGAGGCCGTTTACCTGCTCTTCCGTCTCTGCCAGCTTTGCAGAGAGGGCCGTAAGGGCGTCGTTGTGCGCCTCTACGATATCGGCGACGATGCCTTTAGGAAGGCCAGCGGCGATAGTGGCCTCGTGAGCATCGCAGAAGATGTTCGCCAGATAGGGCGGCGTCGAGCCGTCTCCCCATGAGCCGGCATGCCAGAGCGGAAGCTTTCCATCCACCGCCCTTGAGGGTGGGGTGAGGGCGGAGAGATAGGCTCGGATGATCCGCTCGACCGCGCCAAAGTCTCCATACGCCAAGGAAGCCGTATACTCCTTGCGCGCAGCTTCCACCGCCCCCGCCTCCAGACCCGCACTTGTGGGGATCCCGGTCATGGGCGTGACTCCTGAGCTTTGGCAGCATCAAAATCGGACGGCTGGAAACCTTCGATGCCGGCTGCGCTCAATGCCTCATAGGCGGCAATGATGCGGTGATTGTGGGTGAGCGCCTGACGAGCATCGGTCGGGAGGTCGCCACGGTTACGCACAAGCTGGCAAAGGCCAATCAAGCCCTTGAGGGCGTCAACCAATTTCGGTGCGGCGGCTCTCAGGCGAGCATTGACTGCATCGGGGCTCATGGGCGCGGGAAGCGGGAATAACTCGAAACCGGCACCGATCTCACCCTCGTCGCCATCTTCCTCAATCTTTCGTTTGAGCCATTCGCGATCGATGAACTTCGGCAGTCCGCACACAATGCATGGGTTTGTGAGGCTGTTGCATTGGCAATATGTCTTCTCACTGCTCAACGGTCTTCTCCACAAATAGGCGTTTCGGCTCCAGCCGGGGTTTCTCTGCCCGCGTCCTGTCTGATGGGGCGAAGGGTTTTCCTCGAAGCTTGCCGGCGGGGCGGATGGCACCGGTTGCCTTGTCACGCTGGCGGTCGGCCTTGCGAATCTTGGCGATGCGCTCTGCCGTCTTTTCCTTGTGACAGGGGCGGCAGAGAACCTGGGCATTCGCCAGCACCGGTTCGCCGCCTAGCGCGTCCTCAAGGATATGATCGACCTCGCCCTCGCGCGGCTTAAGGACGGCGCTGCACCGCTCGCACTTCCCGGCGGCGCGGGTGATGGCGGCTGCCTTGACCTTGCGGGGAAACTCGCGACGGCTCATAGCGGAGTGATCTCCTCTATTTCGGAGTCGCCGCTATAGACGCAATCCCACGAAATATCGTCATCCGAAATATTGTCGGCGAGGTCTTCGGCCTCCTTTTCATTTTCTGCCTCGACGATGGCATCGCCGGTTTCCCAGACCTTGCGCGAGAATTTCACGCGCCATTTAATCTTCTCGCCATCCTTTCGCCCCCAAAGTGGGTCATACTTGCGGATAACCTTTTCTGCCGCTCCGAATGGAGCAGACACGAGAGCCATGAATTCTTCGCGGGGGATTGGCCCGGTTGCTTTGTCGTGAGCTGCCATCAGTGCGCCTCCTCAACTGCCATCTCCCGTTCGATCTCTCTGGCGAGATCGTTTTCGAGCAATCGAGATTCGATATCTCGATAGAAAGCATCGAGCATTTCCCGATGCGGTGCCGTATCCCGGTTCGGTAGTCTGACCGGATGGGCTCGGCGCCAAGTGATGCGAGATGCGCGGATCATGCCGCCCTCACTTTGGCGCGCCGCCACCTGCCGCCGCTGTAGACGTGGGTTCCAGCCTTGCGGCTTTTCTGGAGAATGCGGTCGGCGGCGCGGTCCACGACTTCGAACGGAACGCCGCACTTGCAGAGCGCGGTCTGGAAGTCGCCGAAGGTGAATGACCGATCTGGCGGGAACCACTGGAACGCCTTGTCGATCTGCTCTTGAGTGATTTCGGTGCCGAGGACGTTCATGCCGCTTCTCCGTATTGAGGGTCGGTCCAAGCGACACCATGGCGCGTGCCGTACTCGGTCACGAACTCCATGAGGTCGCTCATCTGCGCCTTGGTGAGCCGGGAGGATCGGAACCCGACAGGGAAGGGTTTCCCGTCCAGTCCAAGTTCGAACTGCACTGCGTGGCCGCAAGCGTGCATGAACAGGTTCTTCCAGACCTCAGGCGTATGCATCCGGCCTTCCGGCTTGGCGCGGCTGACATCGGAGAGCATCGCCCACAGGCGAGCGTTCTGGTCGAGCGAGCGAGTTGCTTCCTTGATCGTCACAACCGCATTGACGGGCGCGCGATCGATCAGAGATTTGGCGAAATCACGCTGCGAGGGTCCACGTAGAATGCAAGTCTGGGCCACCTCAACCTCCGTTCAGCGGATGCTGGGCAAGTTCACGCCGGGTCGGGATGTCTCCGGGGAAAATGTCCTCGACCGGCGTTTCCGCCAGCGTATCCCGTCGCTTGCCGAATTTCGGGATTGCGACTTCGCGGAAGTCTTTCGACCATCCGTCGCGGTCCATGATCGCGGCCCAAATCTTGGCGCACTTGTTCACGTCCATCACGGAATGGCAGTCGAGCAGGTCGGCGTCGATAGCCTCAAGGCCGCGCTTCTGCTCTGCCGAACTGATCGGTTTCGCCATGGCCTTCGGCGCAATCTCATGCGTCGTTGCGTCGGCGTCGTTGTCGCCTTCGGTCGGGATGCAGAAGACCATCATGGCCGCATATTTGTACGCCGCCGACATCGCCTTATTGGTGGCCTTGTCGGCGCTGTCCATGGCCTCGCCGAAGGTGCGGACGGTGTGCTTCGATCCATCCTCGGCCGAGATGAAATCGAACTCGGCTTCCACGGTGACGTAGAACAGTACGCCGCCCTTCTGCGTCTGGCGCTCGGCCACCTCTCGCCCCAGGATGCGCGGGGTCATAATGACCTTGTGTTTCGAAAGCAGAGCGTTCAGTTCGTTGTAGACATCGTCGATGCCACGGAAGTTGTAACCCTGCTGCTGGTTCTTGCGGCCCTTGGAAATACCGGAATGGCCGATGTCCTCCATGACAGCGCAAATCGCCTCGTAGACCTTGGGAGTGGTCATTGTGCTCGCCTTTCGTGATGAACGGTGACGCCGGGAATGGTGTGGACGCCAGCGGCAACAAGCTTCGCCGCCATGCCGGCAAGGAACGTCTCCATGTCGCTGCGGTGAGCGGTCCAGACGTGCCGCGCAAATGTCGTGGCGTCGGTAATTTCGGGGGTGTAGTAGTCGCGGAGGGTTACGGCGCGGCCTTCGCCCTTAGCTTGCGCCTTGGCGTTGCCCGCACGACGTGCTGCCGTCTCGGCATCCTTGGCCTCGCGCACCAGCGCTTCCGCCTTGGCGCTCGCCTCAAGGTCACCGTCACGCTGGCGCATTGCCTCCATGGCGACGCGCTGCTTTTCCTCAGCTTCCTTGCGCAGCGCCTCGGCCTTGGCACGGTTCTCCTCGTCAATCTTAACGAGCCACGGTGCAAGCGCCTTTTTGCAGGCATCGACCGCAAGGACCGTCATGCCCTTGGTCGTCTTGGTATTAGCAATGAGTGGAGCGTATCGCGCCTGCACCTCGGCTTTGCCGGCATCAAACGGCTCGTTCTCCTTTACGCGGCGCTCGTCGGCTTCCTTCTCGGCGGCCTGGATCATGCGCAGAAGCTTTTGAACCTCGTCTGCCTGCCCCTGCGTCGAGACGGGATCGCCGTCGAGCCAGTTTTTCGCCTCGTCGAAAAGC